>WNGE01001402.1_pt1 | contig 30511 bp, 27 predicted proteins | sample 5400651 | NCBI WGS metagenome assembly WNGE01 (sample SAMN13153370, study PRJNA577476) | soil metagenome | isolation source: 60 cm soil or saprolite under grassland replicate 2 | place: USA:California | collected 2016-06-15
TCGGCTGCGGCATGCGGTAGAAGGTGGCGTTGATTTCCACCGTGCTCAAACGCTCGGAATAGAAATGGAGCATTTCCTTCGCCGGAATCTTTTCCGGGTAGAAGTTTCCCTTCCACTCCTTGTAGCTGTAGCCGCTGGTGCCGACGTAAAGCGCCATAATCTATTGTTGTTTATTTGTAGTTAGGGCTGCAAGACGAGCGACAAGGATGAGTCCAATGTGCGCTAACTGCTCGTCGCTCAGCTCACAAGCGAGAAATTTTTTGCCGTCGAAATCGTGTTGAGTAAACGGCCAGTGGGAACGCCACACTTGCGGCCAAAAGTCTGTGTTTGAACAAACGTCGTCAAGAATAAGGCGTACTTCGCCGTTTTCAAGCAGTTGCAGGCAAGACACCACGCCATAATACCCGCGCGGTTTGTACTGAGGCTCAGGATGAAGGTGTTCGTCTTCAGAGGTCATGAAGTCCTTTTTTTGGCAGATCACTCTGGAAGCCAACTGTTGGCGCAACCAGCTATTCTATGGTACACACAGGCACGCAAAATCGAGCCATTTGACCGAAAGATTCTAGTTCAGGTATGTCATCAACCACTACAAACATCGAATCGCTGCAACAAGAGGACCGCGTTTTTCCGTCGGCGACATCCTTTTCGGAGAAGGCCCACATCAAGTCGATGGAGGAGCTGGAACAACTGCGCGCGGAGGCGAGCACTCACCCGGAAGAGTTTTGGGCACGCATGGCGGAGGAGCTCCATTGGTTTAAGAAGTGGGACACTGTGCTGAAGTGGGAGGCGCCACATGCTGAGTGGTTTGTTGGCGGCAAGATCAATATCTCCTACAACTGTCTTGACCGGCATTTGAGTACCTGGCGACGCAATAAAGCAGCATTGATCTGGGAAGGTGAGCCGGGCGACCAGCGCACACTCACTTATCAGCAACTCCATGCCGAAGTTTGCAAATTCGCAAACGTCCTGAAGCGCTCAGGCGTTGAGAAGGGCGATCGCGTAGCGCTCTACCTGCCGTTGATTCCTGAGCTCGCTATCGCCATGCTCGCCTGCGCGCGCATCGGCGCCACCCACAACGTTATCTTCGGCGGCTTTTCCAGCACTGCTTTGATTGATCGAATAAACGATGCGAGTTGCAAAGTAGTAGTAACCGCAGACGGCGGCTGGCGGCGCGGCAACGAGGTTAAACTTAAAGCAGCTGTCGACGTGGCTTTGAAAGGAACTCCATCGGTGAGGGCTTGCATCGTCGTGCGTCGAACCGGAGCACCAATCCATATGGAGGCAGGCCGCGATCACTGGTGGCATGAGTTAATGGCCAGCGTAAACGCGGAATGCCCGGCGGCAGAGTTAGACAGTGAACATCCGCTCTACATTCTTTATACCTCCGGAACGACAGGAAAACCGAAAGGCATTCTGCACACAACCGCAGGTTATCTTTTGCAGACTCATCTGACCACCAAATGGATCTTCGACATCAAAGACGAAGACATTTACTGGTGCACCGCCGACATCGGTTGGGTAACCGGTCACAGCTATGTGGTCTACGGTCCACTTTCAAACGGCGCCACGGTGTTGATGTACGAAGGCGCGCCAAACTATCCGGAGGCGGATCGGTTCTGGGATATTATCGAGCGGCATCGTGTCAACATTTTCTACACCGCGCCTACTGCGATTCGCGCCTTCATTAAGTGGGGCGAGCAGTGGCCCCTCAAACATGATCTATCGAGCCTGCGCCTGCTGGGCACGGTCGGCGAGCCGATAAATCCCGAAGCGTGGATGTGGTATCACAAGTTGATAGGCCACGGTGTCTGTCCAATTGTTGACACGTGGTGGCAAACTGAAACCGGGGCCATCATGATTAGTCCGCTTCCTGGTGCGACGCCCACCAAGCCCGGCTCTGCTACGAAACCGTTTCCGGGGATTGAAGCCGATGTCATGACACGCGACGGTAAACAGGTAGGCGCAAACGAGGGTGGCTACCTCGTAATCAAACGTCCCTGGCCCTCAATGTTGCGAACGATTTGGGGTGACGACGAGCGTTATCGAGAGCAGTATTGGTCACAAATCGAAAACATATATTTTGCCGGTGACGGCGCGCGGCGCGACAAAGATGGTTACTTCTGGATCATGGGCCGCATCGACGACGTTATTAATGTCAGCGGTCACCGGCTCGGGACCGCGGAAGTCGAAAGCGCGCTCGTATCGCACGAAGCCGTAGCCGAAGCAGCCGTCGTCGCCCGTCCTGACGAGTTGAAGGGTTCCGCAATTATCGCCTTTGTAACCCTGGAAGGTACGCACCATCCCTCGCCGCAATTGAATGAAGAATTGCGAGCGCACGTGACCAGGGAAATAGGAGCTTTGGCGCGTCCGGATGAAATAAGATTTAGCGACGCTTTACCTAAGACAAGGTCGGGAAAGATTATGAGAAGGTTATTGCGAGAGATTGCTACGAGCGGCACGGTTGCGGGCGATGTCACTACCCTCGAAGATTTTTCGGTTTTGGAAAAACTGAGAGCGGAGGAAGAATAGTTACTTTCAAGTTTCGAGTTTCAGGTTTCGAGTTTCAAGTTTCGAGTTTCGAGTTTGAAGGCAACAACATGATGCAGCATCAGCCATCTAGTCAAAATTGCAGGCGGTATCTTGTTCGTCTAACCGGAAACCGGGAACTCGAAACTTGAAATTAGAAACTCGAACTTGAAACTTTTGAATACAAAACCCTACGACTTTTAACCGTAAACGTTATAAACTGCCCCCGCTCTAGCCCGACAAGGAGTTTGAAATATGGCTCGCCACTTCGAAACCGAAACTCGTTCAGGTCCAAGGTATTTAGTCTCATTCGGCGTGCGCGCTGAATGGGACGAGCCTGGCGGCACTCACGTGATGTCAGAAGGCACAACCGAAAACGTGGGGCCGGAAGGTACGCTGGTTCACCTGCCGCGAAAGTTGCCCGACGTTGGTAGTCGCGTGCGCCTGGAAGTGCAGAGCGAGGACGGAAAGAAGCTGCAAGTAGTCGCAGAAGTATTGCGCATCGAGCGTAATCCGGGTCATCCCCTCGCAGCATTGCAACTTCTCGGCGAGACCGATGAATGGAGGGGATTGATTTGGGAGCCCGCCGCACCCCGTGTGGCGCCTCCACCGCCACCGGCAGCCGAAGATGACGACGAGGAATTTGATGGCGACGAAGAAGAGGAGGACGAGCTTGCCCACTGAAAGGAGTTGAGCAATGACTACGCCCGACATAACTTTGCCCGATCATGAACGACGCAGATTTCCTCGGTACTACGTTAATACGCGGCTAACGCTGGCGATCGAAGATCAGAGTCTCAAAGAGTCGATCGGACTCGGTGAACCATCCGATATCAGTCTTGGTGGCCTGCGCGTCTGCAATCTTCCCGCGTGTCCCAATGTGAGAGTTGGCGATCAACTTGGACTACTGCTTGTTGACCGGGAAGAAGCTCTATCTTTGCATGGTGAGGTTGTTCATCACGCCACCCCCGATACGTTTGGTGTTGAATTTCGGAGCATCTCCCACGCTGATCAATTGGCCGTGGGTGGAATAATTCAGAGACTCTACAACTAGCAAATCCGAAAATAGTGGAACAACCGAAAACTAAAGACATCGCGCGCGCAGCTGCAAAGAGCGCTGTGGAAGCGTCCTGGCCGCAGACGCGTGTGGTTCTGCGCGTAATCTTGATCGTGCTAGCGGTCGCTGTGACGCTTTGGGTGATAGTTAAGCTAACCGGCGTTATCCTGTTATTAATTCTGTCGATCTTCTTTGCCTATTTCGTTGCCCCGTTAGTCGAGTTCCTCAGCCGCCCAATTCAGGTATCAGGTCGTAAATTTGCCATTCCACGCGCCGTGGCGATCGTTTTTTCTTACATTATCATCGTCGCGGTAATCGTCATTGGAATCTACGCACTGGCGCCGCGGCTCGGGAGCCAGTTTCCGGAGTTTACTCAACAGGCACGAATTTATTGGACGTCCGTCGGCAGCAAATTGCAGAGCTGGGTCGAATACTTTCGTTCGCGTCAAATGCCGGGACCGCTACTCGACGCAATCAACGGCGCCATTCCGCGCGTGATCGAAAACGTCAGTCTGACGGTGAGCGCAGTGCTGGCAAGCATAGCCGGTTGGGTCATCTACATTCCGTGGCTGATTATTATTCCTATTTTGAGTTTCTTTTTTCTGAAGGATGCGGAGGCTTTTCGCCGCTCAGTGTTACAGATGCTGCCGCGCGGACGATGGCGCTGGCGCGGTGACGAATTTTTTCAGGATATCAACAGCACCCTTGCTGCTTATATTCGCGCCCAACTCACAGCGTGTCTTTTTATCGGCGTGGTCTGCGCCCTTGGCTTCACGCTGCTGGGACTGCCCAGTCCCCTTGTTCTGGGAATAATTGCCGGTGTTTGCGAATTCGTTCCGCTCGTTGGACCGTTGCTGGTAGCGTTTTTAGCAGCGCTGGCGGCGGTGCTGCACGGAGGCCTCTTCCTGGCTTTCCTGTTGATCGCTTTCTTAGTGGTGCTGCGCATTGTTCAAGACTACTTTGTCTATCCACGTTTGATTGGCCAGGGAATACATCTACATCCGTTAGCGGTAATCATAGCGATTCTCTCAGGAGCGGAACTCGCCGGTGTGGCTGGAATTTTTCTTGCGATTCCAGTGGTGGCGATCCTGACCGTCAGCTACCGCCACTGGCTCGAGCATCGCGGCAGCGAAGGTCTTGCCGACGTTTTGGAACCAACTCCGGTGGAAGGCGTGGCAACGAACGATCTTGCTCTTCCCCTGGGTAAGGATCGAATCGTGGCCCATCCCGACGTTGATACAACGCCGGAGGACATGGCCCGCGAAAGACCCGATCTCACGACGGGTGAATTGAAAATGCCGGTTCAGGACTGATCAGGCAGATTCAAGTTTGAAGTGCAACTGCATAGTCGGAAAAGTTGTGGGACTTCTCCCATTAACACCTGGCTTCAGCCAGGTGAACGGGGATACAACTAATTCTGAAACCGTTTAAACGGTTTCTGCTCAGAACTCGCGACTGGTCACCGGGCTAAAGCCCGGTGTTAATGAGAGGTAATTCGAACGACATCAGTCCAGACCTATGCCCGCTCCATCAACTCAATGAAGCGCTGGAAGTGATATTCGGCATCGTGAGGACCGGGCGCGGCTTCGGGATGATATTGGACGGAAATTATTGGCAGCGTCTTGTGGCGCATCCCTTCGACGCAGCGGTCGTTAAGATTCAGATGAGTTATTTCCACGTCAGCCGGAAGACTATCGGCAACCACCGCGAAGCCGTGATTGTGTGAAGTGATTTCGACACCGCCTTCCTGTAAGTCTTTTACCGGTTGATTGCCGCCGCGATGACCGAAAGCAAGTTTGAAGGTCTTGCCGCCAAACGCGCGACCGAGTAACTGGTGTCCAAAGCAGATCCCAAAAATCGGTACGGCTGATTTGAGCAACTCCTGAATTTGCGCCACTTCCTTATTCATCGAAGCCGGATCGCCCGGTCCGTTGGATAGAAAAACTCCGTCGGGATTCATCGCCGCAACTTCAACAGCGTTGGTTGCAGCAGGCACAACCGTTATGCGACAACCCAGCCGAGACAGCTCGCGCAAGGAGTTTCGCTTAACGCCGAAGTCGTAGCAGACCACGTGAAAAAGCTCCGGACCTACCGGCGCAACCTCGTAAGGTTTTTTAGTCGTAACTGCGCTCGCCAGTTCACGGTTCTCCATTGAAGGCGACTGGCGCGCTTTCTCAATCACGCCCTTCTCGTCGAGATCACTTGTGGAGATGCAGGCGCGCATCGCTCCCTTGTCGCGAATATGCCTGACCAACGCGCGGGTGTCGATGCTGTCAATCGCAACTATGTTCCAGCGTTTCAAGTAAGCATCGAGCGTCTCCTGCGCGCGCCAACTGGAAGCCACGCGGCTCGCTTCGCGCACCACGAACCCTTCGACCCACGGGCGATCCGATTCTGCGTCTTCACTGTTGACCCCGTAGTTGCCAATCAGTGGATAGGTCATGCAGACGATCTGGCCGGCGTAGGAAGGGTCCGTAAGCACCTCCTGGTAACCGGTCATCGAGGTGTTGAAGACCATCTCGCCATACGACTCGCCCTCCGCAGCCCACGAGCGACCGCGGAACACCCGGCCATCTTCAAGGGCAAGTAACGCACGTTTGTGGTTTCTAATCGGCATGTTCTTCTTGTCCAACGTCCAAAGTCCAATGTCCAATGTCCAACGTCCGATCGGACTCTTCAAACCGCTTTCTCGACGTTGGACTTTGGACGTGGGACTAAGATCTCTTACTGGCTACTGCCTACTGTCTTCATAAATTGCTGGGCCTCGTTAAGCCAGCGTTTATCGGCGCGATACTTGTAAGCCGGAGCTGTCTTGACAGCTTCTATGCAGGCCTGCATCAAGCTGGCGGCCTCGCGTCGATGGCCGAGACCGGCATGCGCACGGCCCATCAAATAAAGCGCTTCCGGATCAGACGGGCGCTGCTCGAGGAATCGTTCCAACGCACTGCGTGCGTCTTCAAACTGACTTGCGGCGATATAAGTTGCGCCAACTTCGCGCCAGACTTCGTGTTGGCTGTGCGCCGGATCGCGAGAGACAACTTGTTCAAAGTTCTTCACCGCGTCAGCGAATCGCTTTTGCTGCACGGCGATGCGTCCGAGTTGGTAATGGGCATCGATCTCATCGTCGTCGATTTGAATCGCTCGTTCGAAGCGCTCCCTGGCGGCTTCAAATTCGCCTCGCTGTTGATGAATCAAACCGAGATTGTAATGAGCCGAGGCATCAGCGGGGTTGAGCGTTGCCGCCTCGAGGTTTTGTTTGAAGGATTCGCGCGCGCGTTGCGAGCGCATTACCCCACTAATGTAACCGCGTATAAGGATGAACAGTATCAACAGCAAAAAAGGCGAGGCCAAAATCGGACTTAGCAGTAGCGTCCACAAAGGCGAGATAAACAGAGCCAGCGTTAACCCAACCACTGAGATCGCCGATGCCCGCAGCGCCGAAATGCGAAACACTTCACGAACACTCAGCACGCTCGCGACCAGGAAGAAGAACAACTTTACCGAACGAAACAGGCTTGCAGCCACGATGCTGGGATCGCTCAAGGCGATTTGCAATTGAGCGCGGAATTCAGGTGGCAGCCGCACCCAGGTTTCGACTTGTGGAGCAGATTGCAGCGATTGGGCGACATAGGATGCTTGAACGCCGCTGAAGTGAAAAAAGATCGCAACCGGAATTGTCAATATGTTTGCAATCGCCAGCGCATACAGAAAGCTTGATGCCAGCGAGGCGTATTCCTGTTGCAGCAGCAGACTGAAGCGACCGCGGCGTTCAAAGACGTTGGCAACGAAGGCAATGATTGGAACTAACACACCGCCAATCAGCAGGAGCGACAATGCTGATTGAAAGAGCAGTCGAATTACAGCACCGGGACCAGCGAAGACAAAGGTACGGTTTCCAGCTAGCCATTGCGCGACGAGGAAGTAAACGATTTGACTTATCAGGGCCATCAACCCGATGGCTGCCAGTGGAGCGCGATCGCGCACCTCTCGCAGGCCGCGACCGGGCGCGTAAAAAATCATCAACAGGAGCCGTAGCCAATCAAGTATTGTCAAATCAAGTTCTCGGAGTTTTAACTAATCCAGGACTCATTATTCCGGGGCCGTGCTCGGTAACTCTTCTGTGCCTGGTAAAATTTGCGGGCTCGGTTGGTAACCAGTAGGGGGCGGTCCAAGGGGCGAGATGTTTTCATGATGAATAACGCTCGCCGCGCTCAACGGCCAGTAACGAAGCAGCGACTTACCATAGATATATTTCTTTGGTACCAGCCCCCAGCTCCGGGAGTCGCTGGAATTATCTCGATTGTCACCCATAACGAAATAATAATTTGGTTTCACGTAGACCGATTGCTGGCTTCTGGTGGACAAGTTAGATTTGGGATCAAGATACGTCTCATCCAGTTCGCCGCCATTGATCAGCACCTTTCCTTCCCGCACTTCCACAGATTCCCCCGGCAAACCAACCACTCGCTTGATGTAACTTTTGGATGGATCCTCGGGATACCAAAACACTACGATGTCCCCGCGCTCGATCTTTGGCGCCCAACGATACTCGTCATAGTAGATCAGTTTGTTAACAAAGATTCGCTCGCCGTCGTGCAGTCGCGGCAGCATCGACGTGCCTTCCACTTTCACCGGCTGCACAATAAAAACAACCACCAGCGCCGCGATCATTAGAGCAAACACCAGGTCGCGAAGAAGCAGCCGACCTTCCGCCCAAAGACTACTCCGCGAGGCGTCTTCGGGCCGGTGGATTTGAATGTCTTTATCGTCGTTAATGTGAATCCCGCCAAAAGGCGGCGGACGACGAGTTCTAATTCCAAACATACTTAAGTAGCAATCTCAGACCAGGTTCCTTCAGAGAGTGCCGCCAGCCGGCGACATTTTTCAGGTTAACTTTCGCTTCCTGGCTTGTCAAACTCCATCGCAATCGTCTAATCAAGCATCGAACATTGGCAAGAGCTTACGAAGAGATGGGTGATATAGAAACCAAACTCGCAAATAATGCGGCCGCACAAAAAATAAATGAGCACCTGGAAGCAGCAAAAAAGTTGTACCAACAAGGCAGTGAACGTCTGGCATGACTTGCAACAACGCAATAAGCTGGCGACGGACGAGACGATGAGGCCGGATAACATCGCCAGAAAACTATCTCAGTGCAATAACGCCTTAGCCAAACTGACCAGGTAATACACTCGCCCAACGTCTATATGACGTTGCCAATATATCGTCCTGGGAGGGAAGTCTCCGCCCTAAAACTTGGTTGCCTTGACAGCCTTCGCTGTGCCTCTCTATCATCGCTTCCTACAGGTTCGGCTCGAAAAATTTCCCCCTGAGAATCGAACGGAGGCTGAGGCCGTGATTAAACTAGACATCATTAACCGCGTGGCGGAAAAGACCGGCGTTCCCAAGATGAAAGCGGAACAGGCGGTGGATGCGCTTTTTCACTCGATGAAGGAAGCACTGACGCGTGGAGAACGAATTGAGCTGCGTGGCTTTGGCGTATTTGTGGTTAAGCCGCGCAAGCGCGGCGTGGGGCGGAACCCCAGGACCGGCGAGGAAGTGGCAATCCCGTCCGGTAAGACGATCCGCTTCAAACCAGGCAAGGACTTGCAGGTCAGCGATGACGGCGCATCCGAGGCCGAGCCCGATTCGAATTAGAAACCTGGTAGAGTTAGGGAAGCATCGGTAATTGATTTCACGAGGCTAGAGAACTGGACCAATGCCCAGACTCTGGCCTCTAATATCGAAAAGACGTCAATGTCAGAATCTGTTCACGCAATTCCACCGTTTGCTCCTTTAAGGGATGCGTCGGCAACGCGGCAAGCCAGCCTCAGCAGTCGCGAGCTGCTTAGACACTCAGCCCTTCTTCTGCTGACCTTCATCACTACAACCTTCGCGGGAATTGTCACAGCGGCTCCAGAGCTTGACGTGCCGGAGCCAACGACTGCCGGCGTGCTGGGGTATATTCTCTATATTCCGGAGTCCTACGCACTGATTGTCACCAGGTTGCTCTCGTTAACGGTTGCCAATCCCGACCTCGTCAAATCAGGCTTAACGTTTTCGGCGGCTCTGTTGACAATTCTTACCGCCCACGAGATGGGTCATTATCTCGCTTGCCGCTATTACGGGGTCAGGGCGACTCTCCCTTTCTTCATTCCCGCTCCGCCGTTATTCCTGGCCGGAACCTTCGGCGCCTTCATTAAGATGAAGTCGCCCATTCCGTCGCGCCACGCGCTGTTTGATATTGGTTTGGCCGGACCACTGGCAGGCTTCGTGGCACTCTTGCCTGTATCGTTGGCTGGATTGTTAACTCTTCAGACAGCGCCGCCTTCGATCGGCGGTCAGGTGGTCATTTTCAACGATCCGCTGCTGTTTCAAATAATTGCGAAGCTCACAGGTGCACAGCTTACTGATGCATTACCGAATCCCTTTTACATGGCTGCCTGGATTGGGCTGCTGGTCACGAGCCTGAACCTGATGCCGGTAGGGCAACTGGATGGCGGTCATGGAACGTTTGCCGTATTTGGCCAAGGTGCGCACAAAATCATCGGCCGACTCGCCTTTATCGCAGTGGCCGTCATGTCCGTTTTGGGTTTCATTTGGCATGGAAGTCCCAGCGGGTTTCTTTACACTGTCCTGCTCGGGGTGATGTTGAAGGTGCGCCATCCGGCGCCTCAGGAGATGGAACCGCTGGGCCGTGCACGCGTCGTCGTGGGAATTATCACGTTGGTTGTTTTTGCGCTCTCCTTCGTCCCCTTCCCCATTACGATAACGTAGGAGAAAATCAGAAAGGCACCAGGAAACCGGCCAGGACCGTGTGGTCTTCCGGGACTTGGTGCGTTTTGCTCTGATTAATTAACCCGCAAGATCGGCGGCAGGCAGCAACCCTTTAATCTCTCTTACTACGCGATTCACTTCTTCCTGATCCGCAAGCGCAATCATGAAAAACTTGTAGCCCTCGTGGAAACAGATAACACCGTTAGCGAATAGCCAGACCCCTCCGAGAAAAGGGTTACCACCCACCAGCCAACTGACCGGCGCTCCCACGACGCTTCCCGGTTGAACTATTTGCGCGAACATCACTGCACCCGCCGCACAACTAACGGCCCCGAGTAATGGAGCGCCGACGTACTTCGTGAGGTTGCGTTGAAACTCCACTCGTTTCCGTTCAGCTTCATCCAGTTCGCCTGCCGCTATCAGTTCTTCCTGCTTCCGCAGATAATCATTAAATTTCTCGCTCAGTTTTCGCGCCCCAAAAATTGGCAACGCGGAGTGCGTCAGCCAGTGAGGATGAGCGCCAAGCAATACCGCATCGATACCCGGTAGCGCGGCGCCCATGCGGATGCCCATCACCAGAGAAAAAGAGACGAGCGTTGCTTTTCCTGGGTTTTCCTTGATCCATTCGCGCGCTTTCAGGATACCGGCAGTGGCGGCGGTTGAAGCTCGCGTTACCTTCGCGCTGGCGTCATAAAACTGCGAAGCGCGATCGTAATAGTTCTTTGCATCGTCGTATACTTCGCCCGCTTTTTTGCTTGCCTGTTTGCCAGCCTCTCCTGCCGCTTTGCGAATGACCCTGCTCGCCGTTTCCGCGCCGCGCCTGGCTTCTGCGGTCGCTCGTCTTGCTGAGTCTGCCATTTCGCCCTCGCCGGCCAGCCGATCGGCTTCAGAGCGCAGTTTTTCAGCTCCTGACGTTATCGTTTCGGCGCCGCGTTTGGCGGCTTCGCCAGCTACGCGCGAGCCTTCGTCCACGAGATCCGAAATTGCGTATTTCTCGTCCAGTTCGCGGGCCTTCCGGCGCACTGTCTTATGCCATTCGTCAATTTTTTCCTTGTAATCAGCCATATCATTTAGATGTCAGAGGACAGATGTCAGATTTCATGCTATTTCGGAAACATCTGGTCATGGCCATCTGACCGCTGTTCTCTGGCCTCTGGTTTCGGTCCTTGCATCCTAGTACGTGTCGAACCGCCAGTGAGTTCATCCTATCATCAGATGCCTATTTTCCAGACCATCGGTCTTGCGTGTCTACAAGCTTCATGCTAAAGTTCGCCATTCAGTAATTGTCCGCGCAACCCAGCAACTCGCCTCGTTATCGAGATAGAACAATAGCTGAAGGAACCAGACCTCGGGCACGTTCATCAGGGTTCCCTTACATCACCAGACATCTAAGCAAGCGACTGGATCACCAGGGGGGAGTAAGACCTTCGCATACTGAGTGAATTAAGGAGTTTAGCTCGACCTCCTAATGACTGAGCCACAAGTACCCGCCATGATTGACGTTGACAACAAAACAAAATCGCCACGCCGCGCTCAGGATTTAACATCCGCAGATCGATCAGCGATTATCCGACAAGTTGAGTTTGGTTCCAGTTTGAGCGACGGAATCGTTTCTCAGTTTGCAGATTGCTCAATGGTGATTGACGTTCGGCGCCGACGTTTTGTTTACCGTGCAGGCGAAGAGGCGGATGCTTTGTATGCCATCGTAAGGGGTCGCATCAAGCTCTGCCGGATTGAGGACCACACCAGTCGCGAAGCGGTGATTGATATCCTGCCCCAGGGCTCACTCTTTGGCGAGTCGGCGCTTTATTCAAATGCGGGCCGGCGCGAAAACTGCGCCGTCGCCTATGAAGCCAGCACCCTACTGAAGATTCCCGCGGAGCAGTTTAAGTTGGCGATGACGGAGGAATCCGGTCTTCACGACTACACCTTCCGCCTGATCGGCCACCGGCTTGAACATGCTGAACAACGTCTCGCCGATTTTGCACTGAACGCGATTCCGGCGCGCCTTGATAGATTGCTCGTGGATTTTTCCGACCGTTATGGCGTACGTGAATCTGCGGGCGTGCTGATCGATATTCCCCTGCCTCACCGGGAAATCGCTTCCATCGTGGGATCCACGCGAGAAAGCGTCACTGTCCGCTTGAACGCGATGCGCCGCGAAGGTACGATCGAATTCGTGAATAGGCGAATTCTGGTCAAGCGCCCGGAGTGGTTATTGCGCGCGGTGAATGAGTCTCCGCTGGCGAGCTGAAACCCGGCGCTCAATTCGGGTCCATGAAAAAATGTCCAGCTTGCAACAAACCGGTCCATTGGCAGGATAATCCTTTCCGGCCGTTTTGTTCTGAGCGCTGCAAGCTCATCGATCTCAGTAAGTGGGTCAGCGAAGAGTATCGCGTGCCGGGGAAGCCTGTTGCCAACGAACCTGCTGAGGACAATGAAGATAATCGCGGCTCGCATTCAAATAATTCATAGTTCCAAATCTAGTTTGCTTCCTCCGCTACCGCAGAAGCTGAAGCTTGAAGTCCCGAACTAAATCAGACGGCGACGATCGCGATTTTATTTTTCTCGGCGAGGGCGATCATCTGATCGCGATCGAACATTAGGGTCTTGCCGGCGGTAATGCAAAGGCAAGTGGCGCCGGCATCGACCATAGTCTCGATTGTCGGCAACCCGACGACCGGCACATCAAATCTCATATCCTGATCTGGTTTTGAAAGCTTCAAGACCGTCAGCGAACCGCTCGTAAGTTTTATTTTCCTGCGCGCTTCGTTCCCGCGTAGAAGTTCGCCCGCTCGCCGAATGGTAGCGTCCGTGCCTTCCATGGCTTCAATCGCGACGCAAGCCTTACCCCTCACGACAATCGTCTGGCCGAGGTCAAGTCGTGCCATTTCGTGCGCAATCTCGAGTCCATATTCAACGTCGGCACGCTCGCTGGCATTAGGTTTTCGCTGGGTTAGTATCCCCGACGCAGGCAGATAGTCCTGAAGAAAACAGGTCGAGTCGATCAGGTCGATGCCTTCAATGGCAAGTTCCGTAGCGATGGCTCCGATCAGCGAATTGGTGTTGCGGCGCGGAAGTTTGAGCAGCATCTTCAACATGCGAGCGTCCGGGACTGCCCGACTGAAAATTTGCACGTGCTTAACCTGTCCGGCCATGATCGCTTTTTCCACTCCTTCGCCTTTGAAGAAGCGAATCATCTTCCCAAGCTGGCCTATACCTACCCAGATTAGACGCTCAACCTCCTGTTCGATCCGGGGATCGGTTTCCTCTCGAATAGCGGCGACTGAGAGCGACACACCGGCCCGCCTTGCCCCTTCTAAAACCATGAAAGGAAAGCGGCCGTTGCCTGCGATTAGACCGTAACGCATTGGGAAACTATGAAGGATGAAGGGGGTAAAAAGGTTGAAGGATGAAGGATGAAGGACAGGAAATAGAAAATGACCAATGACTAATGGAAAATGGAAAATTAGACACGAGAGCTGGCGACTCCTTCATTTCCCGCAAATGTATCTCCTGACTTTCGTCATCCTTCATCTTTCATCCTTCATCCTTACTTGACGACGCCCCGGCTCGAGGTTTGAATAAACTCGACCAGGGAATCTACTTCTGCTGAGTGCCTAAGTTCCTCACCAATTCTCTCCAGAGCCTGCGAGGTGTTCAGTTTTGAGGATAGGAGGATGTGAAACGCTCGGTGTAACGACTTGATAGCTTCTTTCGAATAACCGCGGCGTTTCATTCCGGTCGTATTCAAGCCGTAACAGCGCGCGTGATTACCGACGGTGAGCGCAAATGGCAACGCATCTTTCACAACTACCGAGTAGCCGCCAATATAAGCCTCTCTACCAACTCGGCAAAACTGATGTACACCGGAGTAAGCGCCAACGTTAGCGTTGTTTTCTATCGTTACGTGACCTGCGAGAGTGGCGGCATTTGCCATAATCACGCCGTCACCGAGTATGCAATCGTGCGCGACGTGCGCCTGGGCCATCAGTAAACAGTCATCGCCAATCTGGGTCAACATTCCTCCGCCGGCTGTGCCACGATGAATGGTCACAAACTCGCGGATCAGATTACGCCTTCCGAGGCGCGTTTCGGAGTGCTCTCCTTTGTATTTCAAATCCTGTGCGGGCAAGCCAATCGAAACAAAGGGAAACACCCGTGTGTCCTCGCCTATCACCGTACGGCCATCAATTACAACGTGCGATTCCAGCCGAACGCCGTCTTTCAGTTCGACATCATCGCCGACAATAGAGAAAGGACCAACATAACAACCGGTACCGATGTGGGCGCGCGGACTGATAACTGCAGTGGGATGGATGTCGTTGGACCTGGTAGCGACAGACATGAAAATCTTCGGGGAAAAGGGGAATGGGGAAAGGGGAATTGCCGTTAGCGGTTTACCTTTCGCTCTTACCCTTTCCCCTTTTTCCCCTTCTTTCTCATAACGCCGATCCACGATCGGCAATCACGCTCATAATATCGGCATCGGCAACGAGCTGCCCCTCGACTCTAGCCTCGCCTCGCATACGCTGCACGCGCGATCCGATGCGTAAAGCAGTTACTTCTAACGTCAACGTATCTCCCGGTACTACCGGGCGACGAAAGCGTGCCTCTTTAATACCAGTAAACATGACAAGTTTCTCGTCGCGGTCTTCAATTTCACGCAGGGCAAGTACAGCCCCGACTTGCGCCAGCGCTTCGACTACCAGTACGCCGGGCATCACCGGAGCGCCGGGAAAGTGTCCCTGAAAAAATGGCTCGTTGATGCTGACTTGTTTAAGGCCGACGATCCGCACTCGGGGAACCAATTCTATTATTCGATCCACGAGCAGAAAGGGATAACGATGCGGCAACAGCTTTTGTATTGCCTGTGAATCGAGAATAGTTTCCATGATGGGAATAAAGAGACGCGGGACGCGGAACTAAACTGCCGCATCGCCGCGTCTTAAATAAGAAGTCTTCGCTGAAAGTTACTTTGGCGGCGTCACCGGCGTCACTGAAGCGGTCGCCGGATTCTTGCTGTTGAAGTCGTTAATGAATGCCCTGGTGATATCCAGAGTGTCAGCCGCGTAAACCAGCGGCACCTGACTGCCATCGATGATCACGTTAATGTTGTGCGCCTTGGCATAAACTTCCAAAGCCTTGCCTATGTCGTCCTGAAGCGGCGTAAAGATTTCCTTGCGGCGTCGATCATAAGCGGCCTGGGCATCTTCACCCTTGCGCTGAAATTCCTTCTTCATCTGATCCAGTTGATCCTGCTTCGTCTGCAGCGTTTTGGGATCGGCTACAGGCGCGGTCTTGGTGACGTCATCAGTAAGCGCCTGTATCTTCTGCTGCAGCGCCTGTAATTCCGTCTGGCGCGGCTGGAATTCCCGATTTAGTGTGCTTACTAAAGTGTTGAATCGGGCGATACCGGTTTTGGCGTCGAGAAACGCATCCGAATAGATCAGGGCGATCTTACTTTCCGGAACGGTCGCCGACGTTGGAGCCGGAGTTTGGGTAGCTGCGGCCGCCCCTGGTCTTGGCTGCGCCAGTACCGGGGAGACAGCCATAGCCAGGACAAAAGCAAAGATGACTATCAATCGATCTATCTTCATAACTTTCTTATATTGCTCCTTCAAAATAAAAGGCGGTTGGTTGATTCACTTAGTTGTTCAGACCACCGCAGTGGTTGGCTTTAAACGCTTAAAAGGTGCGCCCAACGCTGAAACGGATGACTTTCTTCTTCTCATTGAAGATGAAAGGAATACCATTGATAAACTGGTCGCTCCTGGCCTTAGGATTATACGCAAAGATCAACCGAAAAGGCACGTTGATGACCGGGACCTGCACGCGCACTTCCATCCCCAGGCTAGCCCGATAATCGCCAATCTTGGAGAAGAGACTCTGCGATATGCGGGCAACAGTGTTGGTTTGCGCCTCACCGCGTAGAAATACCTGCTGGAAACCAAACGGCAGTCCAGTCGTCGGATTAATCGCGGCATTATCTCTAAAGGCCGCATCGAGTTCATTAGTCGTAACTAACCTCGTATCGCGGAGCACCAGACCCGGAACACCGAACTGGTTACTTACGAGTGCAAGATCCGTATTGGCATTGCAGGCTGCCAAAGTCGACAAGCTGGTCGCAGCAATGCCGTTCGGCGATCTATCACAACGGAAAAATCCAACTGAGCTTAAGAAAGGTTGATCACTGAGAAAATTGCTATTGATCAACTGATCTTTCTTGCTTCGCAGGTTGAACGCGGAGCCGATGTCAGCGAAAGCGGCTAGCCCGACTGTGTTTCCAATAACCGGAATGCGATATTCAAAGTTGCCGAGCACCTGGGTATCAGCCCCAATCGGATTAAAGAATCGCGACACCTGAGCCATGTTTGAGCCGGTCAATCCTGTAAAAGTGCCGACGCTGGCCGCCGTGGCCGGCACTCCTTCGATGACCTCAGGAGTTCCCGTGGGATTCGCCGCGACTACGACATTTCTGGAGGTAACAAACACATCGAACGGTGCAAGCGGACTGATTGAACGCACGTTATAGCCGCGGATGCTAAATTCGTCGCCCAGGAAGAAACGCTCGAAAATTGGTATGCCATCGACGAAGGCCAGCGAATTTGAACTCCTCACCTTGGAGGAGGTAGCGAAACTGCCAACCGTGCCGGCGAGGATGCGGAAACCAAATACCTCCGGGTGATCCGACTTCTTGCGACGCATCGGGAAAAACTGCGTGTAAGAGAGCGTCGGTTGGTAAGTGCGAACATCTCCGCCCAAACCGGCTATCGCAACTTGAACGGATAATTCTCTGCCCGTTGTCGGATCTACGCTGGCATTACGCGTGTCGTAAGCAAAACTCAACGTGCCGCGGCTGGTGATAATGTTGGGCTGGCAGTAAATTACCGGAATGAACCGCGGATTCTCTGATACTGTAGTGTTCCCTCCAGTGCCACAAGTGCTTCCCTGATTGACGGCCGGATCTTTCACGCTTGATGTTGAAAACTGATAAGAGGCTCCCACGCGCGAAAACTGGGTGAAGCGACGCTTGCGGTAGAACTCCGACAGAGGCGCACTCGCGAAGATTGAGCCGCCGAATGAAGTGCGCGTGAACAGATTCTCTTCGCTGACATTAAGAAAGTCGAACTGCGAGCCGGATAGTCCCTGCTGCGCCTCGATGTTCTGCGATAGAAAAGTTCCCTCGCCGAAGAACTTTTGCGTATAGCCAAACAACGAGAAACCTGCCGTAATCGGACGGTTCTTGATATAAGGCTCAGTAAAAGAAAACTGCAGGTATTTTTGCCGATTGCCTGCGGACAGGTTGAGCGAGAGGATTTCACCACGCCCCAGGAGATTGTTGGTCGAATACTCAAGCCCAAAGAATGACCCGCCAATACCAGAAAGACCGCCGTTGAAGGAGATCTGTTGGCGGCCGCGTTCCGCCACTTTCAGATTGATATCAACGTACGCTTCTTCGTCGTTAGTCTTGAAGTCGGCATCCTTTTCTTTGTCGATAGGATCGAAATAGCCCAGCTGGTTGAGTTTAATTATTGAATACTCCCACGCGGTCTGGTTATAGATGTCGCCCTCATTCAGCAATACCTCGCGGCGCAGAACGTTGTCACGCGTGAACGTATTGCCGATAAATTCGAGGCGGCGTAGCGAAAACTGCTTACCTTCCTCGATGGTAATTACGAAGTCAACTATTCCCTCGTCGGGTTTTTGCGGATTGTCTTTAAAAGTTGGCGCCGGCTCCGCGGTGTATTCAATAAAACCCTGCTGGCCGTAGTACTTCTTCAGGTTCTCAAATAAGGCCTTGCTGATCTTTTCACCGTTGGCAATGTCGCCTTTATTGAGCCCGATAATGTTTCTGACCGTTTCTTCAGAAAATATCGAGTTCCCCTCGATCTTCATATCTCCAAGGCGATAGATCTTTCCTTCGACAATAGGAACCGTCACGCGAAGTCCCTCATCAACCGAGGAAAGAAACGGAAGCGGTAGAATGGGAAACCCTGTACGCCGGGCCCCCACGCTTTCGACTCTCGGCTCGCCATGGCGCGCCTGCAGGTAACCTTTCGAGCGCATGTAGTTGTCAACATGCCGCAAGTCGAATTCCAGCTTTTCACGATCGAGTATGTCCTGCCCTTTAAAGCGAGTCATCAGCCCGGCTTCTTTGACCAACTTCATGGCGCCGCGAAGCTTTCCATCACTAAAGATTTTGTTCCCTTCAAACTGAATCTCGACGACGCGCACGCGTTTCCCTTCGTCGATAACAAAAGTGAGGGCTGTAGACGTGGCGGAAACCTCATCGAGTTTTTTCTCGACTGTGGCATTCGGGTGACCGTGAGCGGCAAGCAGCTCTTTCAGTACGCGCATTGCGCCATTAACTTTAACGGGATCGTAAATACTTTCCTTGGAAACACCCACACGCCTTTCGCGAAAGGCTTTAAGCACATCTGATTCCGGAACGCTTTTTAATCCCTCAAACTGCAAATCGCGAATGATCGGCAACTCTTTAACCTCGAATATGACATTAACCCCTCCGCGCGCTCCTTCTTCCGTCAGAACGCGGGTAGCCGTCTTATCAAAAAATCCGAGCCCAAGAATTGTCTGGAGATCGCGCTGGATTTGCTGTTCGTTGAAAGGGTCCCCGGGGCGAGTCTGAACGTAGTAAAGGATGTCGTCTTCTCGAAGACGTCGATTGCCGGTGATGTCGACTGATTCGACCAGGCGTTGGCCCTGCTGCGCATTAACTGGTCGCGGTGCGGAGATGGAATGCAGCAGGACGATTCCGCTCACAAATATGAGCAAAAGCCCGCGATATAAGTGCATAAGCGCCTTTTCCCTCAGAGGTTCTTACCGGATCTCGGATACTTCGGGGAGCTAGAACGGTTTATTAATTTATCTATTCGAAAATAAAGGCAAAACCAAGCTAACGGCCTGCGCCCAGCAACTTAACAACTTTGGAACGCTTTGATTCCGAACTGCAACCGTCTCGTTGCCAAAGCTTTCCAAAACCTTATCCAGCAAAGTCGCGCATTATACCGAACCGGCGCCGCAAAAGTAAAAAGGCAAAAGGAAAACGGGGCTAAATGAGTAAATGCCCGGTTCTCGCCTTTGCCTTTCGTTGCTCTGCCTCAGGTTGGCTCAGACGCTGTAATTAAGAACGCTTAATGAATTAGAAGAGCATCATCCGGCGCTTCCACGCCAATCGGGCGGTAGTTGAGATCATCTCCATCAAGAAACACCTCGATCAAAGAAGCGTCTGCCAGGTGGCCCTGAATTAACGCCTCGGAGAGAGGATCTTCAACATACTTTTGCAGCGCGCGGCGCAGCGGGCGAGCCCCATACGAGCGATCAGCACAGGTTTTTTGGACGATCCATTTCTTCGCTTCGTCGGTCAGCCTAACTGCAAATCCATGCCTTAACATCGTCTTGTTAATCTGTTCGACCTGAAGCTGAATAACATCCAGCAGCTCATGATTAAACAGTTCGTCAAAAATAATGATCTCATCCAGGCGGTTAATAAATTCCGGATTGAAAGTCTGCCGTACGGCCGACATGACCATCTCTTCCATCTTGTCTCGCGACGCGTCACTCGTGCCCTGGAATCCCATCGTGCCTTTCTTCTGAATAAAGCGCGCGCCGATGTTTGACGTCATGATGATGATCGCGTTTTTGAAGTCTATCGCATTACCAAGAGCGTCAGTCAGAATTCCATCCTCAAAGACCTGAAGCAGCACGTTGAAAATATCCGGATGCGCTTTCTCGATTTCATCGAACAGCAGAACCGAATACGGCGCTCGCTTGATCCGTTCGGTTAATTGGCCACCTTCTTCGTGTCCAACGTAGCCCGGTGGAGAGCCAATCAATTTTGACACGGAGTGCTTCTCCATGAATTCCGACATGTCGAAACGAATCATGGAGCGTTCGCTGCCAAACAGGACCTGCGCCAGGGAACGAGCCACTTCGGTTTTGCCTACACCCGTGGGCCCCAGAAAAAGGAAAGAACCAACCGGCCGCAGTGGATTCTTTAACCCTGCGCGCGATCGGCGAATAGCACGCGCCAGTGCCGAGATAGCAGGACGTTGTGAAACTACATGCTCATGAAGCTCGAGTTCGATCCGCAATAATTTTTGTGTTTCCGCTTCTTTAAGCGAAGTGACGGGGATGCCCGTCCAGCGCGCTATTACCTCTTCGACGTCATCGCGCGTTACTTGCGCCGAGACCAGCTCGTCCTCGCTCCTCTCGTTTATCAGTGAGTCAATCTGATGGTCATGGATTACTTCCTCGGACCACCCATTTATCTGACTCCAATCGGGAAGGCTTCCCTGTTCGCGTCGAATGCGCAATTTCACGCGCGCTCCCGCTTCGTCGATTACGTCTATAGCTTTATCAGGCAAAAACCGATCGGGAATATAGCGATGAGACTGGTAAACCGCGGCTTCCAGGGCTTCGTCCGTGTAATGAACCTGGTGGAAACTTTCATAACGCTCACGCACGCCATGAAGAATCTCGACCGCCTCCTCTTCTGTAGGTGGTGGAACTTTGACAGCCTGAAACCGTCGCTCAAGCGAACGATCCTTTTCAATCGACTTGCGAAACTCTGCCGGCGTGGTCGCGCCGATGCATTGGATTTCCCCGCGCGAAAGAGCGGGCTTCAAAATGTTCGCTGCATCCAAAGAGCCTTCGGCCGAGCCGGCGCCGACTAAAGTATGGAGCTCATCGATGAAGACTATGTAGTGTGGGTTCTCGACCAGCTCGCGCATGATCTGTTTCAGGCGTTCTTCAAATTGTCCGCGATATTTGGTCCCGGCAACTATTAACGAAAGGTCAAGCGACAGAATGCGCTTGTTCTCAAGGAATGAAGGAACATCGCCGCGGACGATTCGCTGCGCCAACCCCTCAACGATCGCAGTCTTTCCTACGCCCGGTTCGCCAATCAACACCGGGTTATTCTTGGTACGACGGCAAAGTATCTGAACCACTCGCTCAATCTCAGCTTCGCGGCCGATTAAGGGATCGAGCTTGTCGTTGGAGGCGTCATCCGTGAGGTCCCGCGAAAACTCGACGAGATGCGGCGTGTCTTTCTTCTGCGAGCCGCGCGCATCCGCTCCCGACTGCCGCGCAATCTCGTCACGGACGGCGTTCAACCGTAGCCCGCGTTCGTAGAGAATCTCAGCTGCCATCGAACGGTCTTCCCGCAGCAGGCCGAGCAGGAGATGTTCCGTGCCGATGTGGCGATGCTGCAAGCGATCGCTTTCCTCATGAGCGTAGGCAAGCACTCGTTTTGTTTCGGGTGCCAGGGGAAGCTCGACGGAAGTGGAAATTTTTTCGCGGAGCAGCGTGCGGCCTTCGATTTCCTTGCGGATCGATTCAATTGAGACTTGCGCCCGTGGGAAAAAACGTCCGGTTAATGTTTTGTCCTCGCGCATCAGTCCCAACAGCAGATGTTCCGGTTCGATTGCCGGAGCACCAAACTGCGATGCTTCGTAACGAGCAAAGAAAATTACCCGGCGTGCTTTTTCGGTATAGCGTTCGAACATTCGTCTATCTTATGAACAAGCTCCTATGATTACCATGCCGGGCTGAGGATTCAGCTCGCCCGGCAACTGCGGCGCATTATAACCTATCAATGAGAGTGCCAAAAGTCTTGTGTGGTTTCCCAGTAAGAAAAGTTCCAACCAGTATACTATTTCAAATACGATACCACCCAAAACGGATCAAAGGCGCGAATACGTATGTTATACATCGCAAAGCTTACCATCCCGCAAAACCAGGATACGGTCACAAATCGCTGCCAGGGCGCGATTGTGCGTGGCGATAATGACCAGAGCGGCGTTGTGTCGGGCGTAAGAAATGAGGGAGTGCGCGATTTCGTCCCCAATTGCCGTATCGAGATTACCGCTCGGCTCGTCGGCCAATACCAGCACCGGACTTGTAATCAGGGCCCGGCAAACAGCCACTCGCTGTTGCTCGCCTCCCGAAAGATGCCCGACGACGGAAGCTGACATCCGACTGTCGAGTCCAACCTCCGCAAGCATTTGGGCGGCACGCTGCATTGCCTGACCGTGACGGGTCCTCGTGATAAGTAATGGCAAGCTGACATTTTCCGCGGCTGTCAGGTCGGGCAGCAGATGATGAAATTGAAAAACGAAACCCACTTGCTTGTTTCGAAAGTGCGCCAGCTCCGAAGAAGTCGCTCGGTTAATCGCGAATTGTCCAGCGACGATGCTGCCATGATCTGCTGCTTCGAGCCCGCATATTAAGTGCAACAAAGTTGACTTACCGGCGCCTGAGGCGCCCACGATCGAAATCGCTTCCCCGGCCCTTGCTGAAAATGAAACACCACGCAGGACCTCCATCTTCTCTCCGGCCGGCGTGGGAAAACTTTTGCGCAGATCGGTAACCGTTAGTCGAAAGTCCAAAGTCGCGCGTCCAACGTCCGCCCGAGACCGTCCAATGTCCAGCGTCCAATGTCCAGGGTCCGTTGAGCCACCTTGAGCGTTCGCGCTCGAAGTCTCAGTCTCCCTGGTTTCCGACTTTGGACTTTGGACATTGGACATTGGATTATCCTGCATCGCGCAGCATCTCGGCCGGACGAATGCGTGCGGCTGCACGTGCCGGATAGATCGTCGCCACGATGCTCAGCCCAAATGCCACCAATGCGGCAAAAGCCAGGTCGCGAAAATGCAAACTCAAAGGCACGTTGCTGATTGAGTAGACATCGGGTGGCAGACTAATGAGCCTGTAACGATTTGCGATCAGAACGGCGAGTGCTCCCAGCAAGACACCGGCGATCGCGCCCAGCATTCCTACGATTGCACCCTCAATTACAAAAATGCTCATGATGCTTCCAGACGTCGCACCCATCGTGTTGAGGATGGCGATGTCCCGGCGTCGCTCCATGACAACCAGGATTAGTGTGGTTGTGATGTTGAGTGCGGCGATCAGAATTATCAAAGCGATGATAAAAACACCAATGCGCCGTTCAAGCGCGAGCGCAGTAAACAGAGGACGATTCGCCTCCTGCCAATCGACAGTAGTGAAAGAACTCCCCAGCATTTGCCTCACCGCTGCCGCCGTTTGCTTAATGTCGTAGATGTTCTTGACCTGAACGCTAATCAAGGAAGCGGCATGAGCGTTACCGGAAAAAGCCGCGGCGGTGTCCAGTGGCAGGTAGATCCACGTTGAATCGTATTCGAATAAACCGGAGCGAAAAATTCCCGCCACCCGAACATGCCGTTTACCCCCAATGGAAGATGTCGAGGCAGAATTGGCGGCGATGATCTCCGCCGCATCCCCTCCCTTGAGTCCGGTTCTCGCCGCCAGCTCGGCCCCTAACACGACGCGTGGAAAGTCTTGTTTCGCTCCACCAGTTTGAAAAGTGTCCGCAGTGGAATCATCAAAGAGCGGACTCGCAATGTCTTGTGGTGTTTGCGTAGACGTGCCGTCAACACCCCGCAGTACTGCGTAAGCCGACGCGCGCGGACCAATGATTACGGCGCCGTCGTAAGTGGTTCCGGCAGCAGTGGCTACGTCGTCCAGCTCACGAATACGCTTTGCCACTTCCTGATACTCTGCCATAGGCTCGCCATCGCTGCGCATTACTGAAAGGTGTGCAGTGCCGCGCAGTATCTTGTCGCGCATCTCATCGCGAAAACCGTTCGCGAGAGCGAGCGCTACGATCAGCGCCGCCACGCCCACCGCAATTCCGACAACTGCGATAAGAGCAGTTGCACGCGCAAGCCGGCGCCTTTGACGCGCGCGCAGATGACGAAAGGCGAGAAAGATTTCGTAAGGCATAAAATCAGGAGACAGTAGTCAATAGTGGTCAGTAGTCAGAAACTCGGCTAGGGGACTCCTATCTCCTGACTGCTGTCTCCTGACTCCTGTTCTCTCACGAACTTACCGGCGGACACTTCTTCGTATCTTCCGGTCTGTTCGCGGGCAACAACCTCTCCAGATTTGGTGAATCGGTTGCCCCTGGTTCGCCACGCGGCCTTATTTCGTAGATCGTATCCGTGATGTGCCGAAAGCTAAAACGCTCCTGAAGACCGACGATAGCGGGAATCTCATCCCGTTGCCAGCTACAGGGCAACCACCAGCGTGGATCAGTATCGAGAAAGACATGCCGGTTTTCTTTTACGTAGTTTTCAATCAGCGGCACGAGATCGTCTCCGGGCCAACCGCCACCAGTACCAATCGTTTTCCAGTCACCGGCGCCAATCGCCTTCCAGTAAGTAACGGCAATAGTCTGCGAGCCTGAAATCATCACAGCATCACGCGGCAGCTTTTCAAGCTGCTGACGATAGTTCTTGCTCATTCCTCGTCGTGCAATGAATTGCTTGCTGGCCGGCTGGATTAAGAGGCTGAACATGACCGCGAGCATCAGAACCGCGGCCACGCCTGTGGCGAAAGCAAGGCGGGCACTCCGGAAGCGCCGCGTTACAAGACGCAGCAGGAAGTCTGCCGACAAGGGAGCGATCGCGGGCAAACCAGTCAGGAAGTAACGCCAGTTGACGGCGGTACTGTAGTTGAGATAGAGCAGCAAATCAGTCAGCAGGCCTACCGCTGCAAGTAAAAATAATGGCGAAAGTTTTCGTTCGCGCCACTCCTTCCATAGAGCGAATGGAAGTGAGACCAGCAGCAGCGGCGCAGTAACAAAGAAATAAGCCAAATAGGGCCAGAGGTTATGGAGCGAAACCGGATGTCGCGTAGCTTCCTGTCGCAATGATTCGCGCCAGCCAAACCAAATCCAGCGGTAGTGCGCATCAGTGATAAACCAAAATGCAAACCATCCGATGGCGCACAGCAAAAAGATCAGACATGAAAGCGCAACTATGAGAATTTGACGACGACGAAATTTCCAACCACAAACGAACGGGGCCACAACCAGCCACGGCGCATAAAACCCAATCGTCTCCCGAAGATTGACTCCCAATCCCAGCAGCGCCGCGCCCGCGAGCACCAACCAGAAGCTCTCCTGTCGCACTCCTCGATAATGGAGTATCAAGGCGACGCATAGCAGGAGCACTGATGGCACGTCTGTCATGACCTGGCCGCCGTAGAGCACGAATACGGGAGAGAAAACGAGGAACAGCGCCGCCAGTGTAGCGGTGTGCACAGATCGGGTGAAGTCGCGTGCCAGAACCCAACAAGCAATCACGGCGAGCGGCGCTTGCGCTACCACCGAGTATTTGAAAATGAGATAGGCGTGTTCCGGCTGAACGTTGAAGACCGTATGGGCCAACTGATAGAGAACATAGTTTTCGAAGATGAAAAGATTTCGTCCGAGGGCCATTGAAGATGGATAACCGGCCAACGAGAGCATCGTGTAGTCGATCCCATCCCAATCGCCGATGAAAGGATCGACAAAGTAGAGAACCAGAACTACTCCAGCCAAAGCGGGCACAAACCACCACAGCCACGCTCGCCAGAATGAACTTGACGAAGCAGCACTGGTTGCTGCTACGCCTGGTGGTTTGCAAACTTCTTCAGACGTTACCAGCGTGTTTGTCGTTGGGTGTGCCTGGTTCAACGAGTTGAGTTTCGACCGCAGGTTCCGGTCTCTTTACCATCTTTACGCGATTACCCTGCGCATTGTACTCAACTTCGTCCATGATGTTGTAGATAAGCAGGACGCCGCGCCCGGAAGACTTGAAAAGATTTGCCGGATCGCGCGGGTCGGGTATTGTCTGCACGTCGAAGCCTTCTCCTTCATCTTCAATCGTGAAACAGGCTTCCTTGGGCGACAACTCGGCGCCGACGCGCACCAGCTTGGTGGGATCGTTTTTGTTTCCGTGCTTGACGGCGTTAACGAATGCTTCATCAAGCGCAATGAACAGATTGGATCGTTCAGGAGCAATCAGGCCGAGCTTAGCGACGCGCCCGAGCAGGTATTGCAAGACCCCGTTCATCAGGGTGATGTCGCTGGGTAATTCAAATTCAATTTTCTCGTGAGTGTGAGAAAGCAGGTTGGGATCGTCCACGTAACGAAGCTTGTAAGAGAGAGTCTGTTCGACTATCTCGCGCAGCTCATCCTGGTGGTAAGGCTGGCGCACGTAGTTTGTTGCCACCATCTTAAAAGCTTTGACTATGACAGGCTCGGTGGCATCTGAGCTGACCGCCGTCAACAGTTGGCGACGATGTAGTTCGTTGACTGGCCGGCCGTTTGACTCCTCTCCGGAATCCGCAGTTGCTAACCCGGTTGGTTGACTGCCTGACTGGCTATCCTCCTCTGTCAAGTCGCTGATGATGACATCAAACTGGTCTAGGTCATCGCGGCTGAGGGCCTCTTCTCGATCGCCGGTTACGACGGCTTCACAGCCAAGGCTGCCAAGCACGTCCTCGAGTATGGCACGCAGCTCATCGTTGTTGTCGACGATGAGAATTCTACGTTTCCGCATCCCACTCCAATCTGCCGATGATAGTTAAGGAGAGAATGGAAGCCCTGATATTCCTGGCCGCTTTCGCGCTTCCAAAGTACTTTACGACTTTTCGGGCCGCTGCGTTCGAAATATATCACTACGAAGCATGAAGTGACGAGCTAAAGGCGGCTGGGACAGTGATGAGTAATGAGTGATAAGTAATGAGTAGAGAGCCAGAACGACCACTGGGGACCGCCTGACCGATCTCTATCCCAGGTCACCGTCATTGATCACGGACTCATCACTCATTACTCATTACTCATCACTTCATTACCCATCACTTTTTATCGTGTTACACTCGCCTCCTGTCCTACATGGCCAAACACGGCAAATTTCAGATAGCGCTTGAATATGCACTCGCGCGGGCAATTCTCTCCAGCCTGGGCGTGTTGCCGCGCCGGCTGGCGATAGCTGTCGGCCTTTCAATTGGACGCCTGGCTTACCTTCTGCCGGGTAATCTTCGGCGCACTGGAAAACGCAATCTTGAGATCGCTTTTCCAGAAATGGAGGAGCGGGATCGAAAACGGTTGTTGCGCGGCTGCTTCCTGAGCCTGGGCCGGCTCCTCGGAGAGTTTAGTCAACTGCCACGTGCTACTCCGGAGAAACTGCGAAAGCTGATCGAGTATGACGAAGTTGGTCTAAGTCACTTGAGGGAAGCGGAGAGGAATAAGCGCGGGGTTATTTTCTTAACCGGACACCTCGGTGTTTGGGAACTGCACAGTTTTGGGTGGTCGGCGCTCGAGTATCCACTCAGCTTTTTGGTTCGCCCGCTTGACAATCCGCGTATCGAAGAAATGATCGAAAACGTTCGGACGAGGTTTGGCAACCGCGCTATAGATAAGCAAAGTGCGGCCCGGCAGTCGTTGCGTGTGTTGCGCGAAGGCGGCACGCTCGGCATCCTCTCCGATCTCAACACACAGACACGTGAAGGAGTATTCGTTCCGTTCTTTGGAAAGCTGGCCTGCACAACCGCAGGCATCGCGACGCTAGCCTTGAAGACCGATGCCGTGGTGATTCCAACCTGCGCTGTCTGGGACGAAAAACGGAAACGTTACTTCTTCCACGGCGATCCGCCAGTTGAGTTGGTGCGGACCGGTGATCACAACAAAGACATCGAGGTGAACACCGCTCGCTTCGCGGCGGCGGTTGAGCGGATGGTCCGCCTTTACCCTGACCAGTGGCTTTGGATTCATAAGCGCTGGAAAACGAGACCGCCGGGGGAGCCGGACGTGTATCAGTAGGAGGGGAAAAGGGGAATGCGGGAGTGGGGAAATGCGGGAACGGGGGAATGGGTCAAGGGTAAAGGGGAAGGGGGGAAGAATAGGAATCGACTAACCAGTTTCCTACTCCCCTTCCCCTTTACCCTTGACCCATTTCCCCTTCCCCTGTTCCCCTGTTTCCCTGTTCTCCCTTTACCCTTTACCCTTTACCCTTTACCCTTTCCTCCATGCAAGCTTCCGCCGAACAAGAGTTCAAGGGTACGCGTCCCGCCGAGGAGACCATCGCGCGCGCATACAAGTTTGCCGATCTCTCCTCCTATCCGCTGAAGAAGAGGTTCCTGATTCGCGCGGCGGATCTCGCGTTCTTTCTCTTGATCAAAGTGATCGGCCGAACCATTCGTTGGCAGGTGACCGGCTGGGAAAACTGGGAAGCCGCTACGCGCGATGGTGAGGTACCGATCTACACCTTCTGGCACAACCGTGTGTTCCTCGCAACCTACTTCTGGCAGAAGCGCCGCATCGTCGTGATGACCTCTCAGAGTTTCGACGGCGAATACATCGCGAGGTTTATTCAAAGATTTGGTTACGGCGCTGCCCGGGGTTCAAGTACTCGCGGCGCTGTCGGCGCGATCATAGAGATGACGCGGCTGATGCGCGCCGGATCCCCGACCGCATTTACTATCGACGGCCCGAAGGGTCCACGTTACGTCGCCAAAATGGGGGCCGTATTATTGGCAAAAAAGACCGGGCAGCCGATTCTTCCCTTTACGATTACCGGGCGACATTGGGAGGCGAAACGAAGCTGGGACGGATTCCAGGTTCCCTTGCCTTTTTCGCGGGCCCGGGTCGACATCGCACCTCCAATTTACGTTTCTGCAGACACTGACGACGAAGGACTCGAGGCGAAACGCGACGAACTGCAGGCAGCGCTCGATAAGATCAATTAAGCGGTAAGGACTGGATGCATGGTAGATAAACAGCCACTGCAAAACACGCAAAGGTACCGCAATCCGGCGGGGGCAAGCCCACCTTCCTTACCTGAGAGACTCCCAAGCTTGCGTCACTCATTACCATTGAACGCCCTTGACGTATGCGATCTGAAGTCGACTCTAATCAGCTCTTGGTCGGAAAGGCGGGCTTGCCCCCGCTTCGTCGGCAGCCCGATTGCCGGCGGGCTTAGGTTTTTTTGAATCTGTATGTTGGACGGAGGAATGCGGACCAAACCTCCAATCCAAAAAAGTGTTTGTTGATGAGCAGATTCGCCAGGAACTTCAGCAGGATCTGGTGCATCGCTCGCCCAGTGGCAAACAGATAGTCGCCACAAGAAGCGGCCACTACATCCAGCGCGACGAGCCGGAATTGGTTGTGAGTGCTATTCGAGAAGTGATTGATGCGACGCGCAAGCAGAAGTAGAAACCAGGGAGCAGCAGTCTCAACCATACAATGTCTGAGATGGATCTAGAAGGTTATCGCAGCGGTTACGTTGTCTTCATCGGCAGACCGAACGCGGGCAAGTCTACTTTGCTCAATCAACTTATCGGCCAGAAGATTGCGGCCGTTTCCGACAAACCACAGACTACGCGTTTCAAGATTCAGGGAATCATCACCCAGCCCGAAGGTCAAATTGTTTTGGTTGACACGCCAGGTGTCCACAAGCCTGGTTACGAGATGAACCGGCGCATGATGGCGACGGTGCAGGATGCGTTGTTGGGCGTGGATCTTGTCTGCCTGATTCGCGACGCATCCGTCTCCACCGGAAGCGGCGACAAGTTTGTGCTCGAGCTGGTCCAGCGATCGAAGAAGCCGGCACTACTCCTGCTCAACAAGATAGACAAACTGAAAGACAAGACCGCGCTGTTGCCGCTGCTCGAGTGGTATCGAAATGAATATGACTGGCGCGAGCTTATTCCGATCTCAGCATTACGCGGAAACGTTAATGAGGTCTTGCCGAAGGAGATGATCAAACACCTCCCGCAAGGCGAGCCGCTCTTTGACGAAGATGAGTTGACCGACCAATCTGTGCGCACAATGGTTGCCGAGATTGTGCGTGAAAAGATTCTGCAAACCACTGGTGATGAGATTCCTTACGTAACGGCGGTGGTCACGGAGAAATGGGAAGAGGTGCGCGAAGACTTTACGCGAATCCACTGCGCCATCTTCGTGGAAAGACCTTCGCAAAAAAAGATCGTAATCGGAAAAGGCGCGGCGCGTTTGAAAGAGATTGGTATCCAGGCTCGGCAGGACATCGAGGGTCTGCTGGGACACCGCTGCCACCTGGAGTTGTTTGTAAAAGTGGAAAAAGACTGGCGCGACAAAGTGCAACTATTGGATGAGATGGGCATCAGCCAGGGATAGATTCAGGTTGGCTGTATCACCGAATACGGAACCGCGAGCCATATAGCGACCGGGTCCTGGCAATCAAGTTGGACTTTACTCGTAGCGATTAGATTAGGAACAAACTCGGTTCGGTTATCCAAGTTGATCTTGAGACCCATTCGCTACCGAGGCTGTTTGAA
>WNGE01001619.1_pt1 | contig 30501 bp, 25 predicted proteins | sample 5400651 | NCBI WGS metagenome assembly WNGE01 (sample SAMN13153370, study PRJNA577476) | soil metagenome | isolation source: 60 cm soil or saprolite under grassland replicate 2 | place: USA:California | collected 2016-06-15
AGCAGTGCCGGGCGTCGGGCAACGTACGTGTAGAGCGCGGCGAACCCGCACGACATCGCGAGCATGACCGAGGAGTACACCAGTGCGGCGGTTCGCGCATCACGCCCGCCGGTGGTCAGGTATTCCGACAGCAGCGCGGTGGGGAACGGGATGGCCGCGACGGTCATCAACAGCAGCAGGTTGAGGAACAGGGCGACCCGGTCCACCCGGCCGATCAGCTCGAACACCCCGTGGTGGTTGACCCAGATGATGCCGATGATCAGAAAGCTGGTCACGTATGCGGCGTACGCCGGCCACTGCTCAGCCAGCGCCCTGGCCAGCGATCCGTCGAGCGTGTGCCGGGCCGGCACGCGCAGGTCCAGGACAAGCAGGGTGATCGCGATGGCGAGGACCCCGTCGCTGAATGTCTCGGTCCGGCTGGTCTGGCTCATCCGGCCAGTATCAACTGACCTACTGCTGCGTGGGTTCGTGGAATGCGGTGCGGGCGAAGTCGCGGCCCCGGGCGGCGGCCTGCCCGTACCGGTATGTGCCCTCGTTGAGCAGTTCCCGCGCCGCGGCCACCAGGGCGTCGAGGGCGGCGAACGCGAACGATCCGCCCACCGAGATCCGGCTGACGCCGAGGTCGGCGAGTTCCGCGACGCTCGGGCCGCGCGGCGTGGCGAGCACGTTGACCGGTCGGTCGACCGAGTTGACGACGGTCTTGATGTCGCTGGCCCGGGTCAGTCCGGGCGCGTAGAGGACGTCCGCGCCGGCCTCCTGGAAGCTCTGCAGCCGGGCGATGGTATCGGCGAGATCGTCCCGCCCGTGCAGGTGGTTTTCGGCGCGGGCGGTCAGTACCAACTGGTGCGCTTCGCCGTGCGCCGCCGCCGCGGCCGCGGCGACCCGCTCGACGGCCAGCCGCCGCTGGTAGATCGGATCGCCGGGTCGTCCGGTCGCGTCTTCGATGGAGCAGCCGGCCAGGCCCACGCCGATCGCGTCGAGGACCAGCTCGGCCACCTCAGCCGGTTCGTCGGCGTAGCCGTTCTCCAGATCGGCGGAGACCGGCAACCCGGTCGCCGCCACGATGTCCGCCGCGTGGCGCAGCGCCTGTTCGCGGGTCACCGTGCCGTCCAGGCGACCCAGGGTCGCCGCGAAGCCGCTGCTGGTGGTGGCCAGCGCCCGGTATCCGAGGGTGGCCAGTATCCGGGCCGAACCGATGTCCCACGGGTTGGGCATGAGCAGCGGTCGGCCCGGTTGGTGCAGGTCGCGAAACGCGGCGACCAGCTCGGCGCGGGCTGGTATCTCGGTCATCCGGTCCTCCCCGGTTGGCTGGACGACGTGGACAACCTTACGGCTGCTACGAGCCGGGCACCCAGGCGTGGGCGCTGAGCGGGAAGGCATGGGCCACTTTCTTGCGCTAGCCAACGAGCGTTGTCTTGGGACGGACCACGCAGAACTCGTTTCCTTCCGGGTCGGCGAGTACGGTCCACGACTCGGTGCCGGTCTGCCCGATGTCGACCCGGCGCGCACCGAGCGCGAGAATGCGCTCGATCTCGGCGTCCCGCTCGCCGGCGCCAGTGGTGAGGTCGAGGTGTACGCGATTCTTGACGACCTTCCGGTCGGTCACCGGCATGAAGCAGATCCCGAGCGGTGCGGTCGCCTCGGGGCCGATGACGATTTCCCGCTCCCGCTCAGACAGGATCTGCCAACCCAGCACCCGGGTCCAGAACCGCGCCAGCGCCGGCAGATCGTGGGCATCGATGACAATGTGATGCAGCAGAACAGCCATGCCGGCCAGTATCGGCCCCGAGCCGTGGATCAGGGTCAGGCCGTCGCGGACGGCGGCGGTTCGCGGGCTCCGGGCCGGCCGCCTATTGACCTGGCGGCTCGGCGGGCCCAGGCTGGCGGGCGTCATCCACACGTGGGGGAACCGCGATGCGAGCGATCTGGGTCACCCGGACCGGCGGTCCGGAGGTCCTTGCGGTACGGGAGACTCCGGACCCGCAGCCCGGCCCGGGCGAGGTGCGCATCCGGGTACGCGCCGCGGGCCTGAACTTCGCCGAGGTGATGGCGCGTCAGGGCCTGTACCCGGATGCGCCGAAGCCGCCCGGTGTTCTGGGCTACGAGGTGGCCGGGGTCATCGACACGGCCGGTCCGGACGGGTCGGGTCCGCCACCGGGGGCGCGGGTCCTCGCGCTGACCCGGTTCGGCGGGCACGCCGACACCGTGTGCGTAACCACATGTTGTTCCGGGTGTCGGGCCTGCGGCCGGGCGAGCGGGTGCTGGTCCACATGGCCGCGGGTGGGGTCGGTATCGCGGTTCTGCAGCTGTGCCGCACGGTGCCCAGGGTCGTCACCTTCGGTACCGCCTCCGCGGCCAAGCACGAGGTGTTGCGCGCCGAGGGCTGCACCCACCCGATCGACTACCACACCGAGGACTACGCCGCGCGGGTCCGCGAGCTCACCGACGGCGAAGGGGTGGATGTGGTCCTCGACCCGCTCGGCGGCCGGGACTGGAAGAAGGGCCTGCGGCTGCTGCGCCCGGCCGGGCGGCTGGTCGCCTACGGCTTCGCCAACCTGGCCCGGGGCCCACGGCGCAGCCTCGCCACCGTCGCCCGGCAGGCGGTCGGGGTGCCGCTGCTTACTCCGCTGGGCCTGATGGACCGCAACCACAGCGTCAGCGGGGTCAACCTGGGACACCTGTGGGGTCAGGTCGGCATGCTGCGCGAAGAGATGGAAGCGCTGCTGGCGCTGTGGCGCAACGGCGGGATCAGACCCCGGGTCGACACCGTGTACCCGTTCACCGAAGCGGCCCTGGCCCATCAACGCCTCAGCGGACGGCAGAACGTCGGCAAGGTCATCCTCGTACCCTGACGCCGCTCACCTTGCCGGCCGGGCGGGCGCTCCGTAGCTTTGGGTAGATGGCGGAGCCGACGCAGGTAACGAGAGGGCTGGACGGTCGATCACGTTGGATCGACCTGGACGGGCCGGTGCATTACCTCGACTTCGGCGGTCCCGCCGACGGGCCGGTCGTCATCGCCGTACACGGGCTGGGTGGGTCCGCGGTGAACTGGTCGGCGGTCGCGCCGATGCTGACCGACCGGTGCCGGGTACTCGCTCCGGATCTGGCCGGACACGGCCTCACCCGGTCGCTGGGCCGGGGTACCGCCGTGGTGGCCAACGTGGGACTGCTGCACCGCTTCATCGAGTCCACGGCCAGCGGCCCGGTGATCCTCATGGGCAACTCGATGGGCGGGATGGTCTCGCTGCTCGAGGCGGCTCGCGCACCGGCGCGGGTGGCCGGGCTGATCCTGGTCGACGCGGCGCTGCCGTTCGTGCCGGCCCGGCCGGATCCGACGGTGACCGCGCTGTTCGCCCTCTACTCGACGCCATTGCTGGGCGGGATGCTGATGGCCCGGCGCCGCCGGATGTCGCCCGAAGCGGCGGTCGCGGCGACCCTGTCGCTGTGCTGCGTCGACGCCTCGCGGGTGCGCGCCGACGTCCTCGCCGAGCACGTCGCCGTGGCCCGCCGGCGCGCCGAGTTCACCGACATCAACCGGGACTTCCTGGCCGCCGCCCGCTCCGTCATGGCCACCACCGGCTACCTGGGCGGCGGCCCGTACCGGCAGGCGATCAGGTCGATCGGCGCCCCGGTCCTGATGCTGCACGGCGCACGCGACCGGCTCGTACCGCTCGCCGCCGCCCGGGACGCGGCCCGCCGGAAACCGTCGTGGTCACTGGTCGTGCTGCCCGATCTCGGTCACGTTCCGCAGTTGGAGGCGCCCGCCGACACCGCGAAGGAGATCCTGCGGTGGCTGGACTCGGCCGGCCGGCCGGCGGCCCGGGCGGCCACGCCGGGACGGTAGCCGCGAGCGGAGCGAGCGCCGACGTACCAGCGAAATGATCTTGTCCAACTTCGGGGTATAAGCGCGACTGTAAGGGGTACTATCTGGGTCCGATCGTCACCTTGTGAGGTGGTGAATGGCCCGCCGCCCGTTACGGATAGTGCCTGAGCGACGCCCCCGCGTCGGCCTTGTGCTGGGCGCCGGCGGCGTCCTCGGCGCGGCCTGGATGGCCGGGGCCCTGGTCGCCCTGCAGGAGCGGCTGGCCCGCCCCCTCGGTACGGCGGACCTGATCGTGGGTACCAGCGCGGGCAGCGTCATGGCCGCAGCCCTCAGGTGCGGGTTCGACGTCGAACAGATCGTCGAGCACCAGCGCGGCTCGCGGCTGATCGCGCTGCCGCACCTCAGCCAGCTGGATCGGGACTCCGGGCCGCTCCCGCCGCTGCCCAGGCTGCGGATCGGCTCGCCCCGCCTGCTGGCGAGCACCGCCCTGGCGCCGCACCGGGTCCGGCCCTGGGTAGCGGCCAGCGGCCTGGTGCTGGAAGGGCGCGGGCAGTTGCGCTACCTCGGCGCGCTGGTCAACGCGATGATCGCAAGGGAGGACGGCGATCCGGCCGGGCCGCTGCGGACCTGGCCGGACCGGGAGACCTGGATCGTCGCCGTTGACTACGAGTCCGGCCGCCGGATCTCGTTCGGCCGCTCGGGCACGCCGGCGGTGCCGCTGGCCGACGCGGTCGTCGCCTCGTGCTCGATACCCGGCTGGTACGAGCCCAAGAGCATCAACGGACGGCGGTACGTCGACGGCGGCGTCTGTTCCAGCACCTCCCTGGACCTGCTGGCCCGGGCGGACCTCGACGAGGTATACGTACTCGCGCCGATGGCGAGCTACCTGCTGGACCGGCCGTGGCACCCCGGGGCACGGCTGGAACGGATGCTCCGCCGGGTCGTCACGATCGGGCTCGGCCGGGAGGAGCGAAAGGTCCGGGCGACCGGCGCGCGGGTCACCGTACTGACCCCGGGCCCTGAGGATCTCGCGGTGATGGGCGCCAACCTGATGAACCCTGCCCCCCGGCAGCGGGTGCTCGAAACCTCCCTGCGCACCTCGGCGGCGGCCCTGGCCGAGCGCGAGGAGCCGACCGGCACCGCCCGCGCGGCGTGAACCACTGCAGGGGCCGCGGCTGAACCGACTCAGGGCGGTGGTCGCCGTGGCGTGGCCGGCGCGCGGCCGGTCGTGGTCGTGGCCCGCTTCCGGGGTACGGCCGTCCGGGTGGCGGCCCGTGGCTTGGCGACCTTCCGGCTCGCTTCCGGGGCCGGCTCCGCCTGTTCGAGAAGTTCGTCGATGCCGGCGCGAATCCCGGCGCTGAGGACCGCGATGTCGGGTACCGCGTCGAAGTCGGCGTTGATGCCGAGGTTGAGCTGGTCCAGGTAGGAGAAGATGCCGATGGAGATGCGGATGTTGTTGCCGATCGGCACGTACGGGTATATCTGCACCATCTGCCGCCCGAGCAGATACAGCGGGAAGCGGGGTCCGGGGACGTTGGTGGTGGCCGCCTGCATCACCGGCTGCGGGAACCGCATCATCATCCGGGTTCCGAGAGCCAGCAGGGTCGGCGCGGCGAACCCGGCGAGCTCGGTGAGCGCTTGGGCGCCGACCGCCTGGCGGGTCTGCTTGAGGTCGTCCATCTGGTCGCGGATCAGGCCCAGCCGCCGTTGCGCGTCCGGCTCGCCGACCGGCAGGTTGACCAGGACCGCCGAGACCCGGTTGTTCAGGGTGCCCTGCTCGGCTTCGGCACGTACGGACACCGGTACCAGCGACCGCACCACCTGATCCGCGACGAGCCCGGCGCGTCCCGCCAGGAGGTCGCGGAACCCGCGGGCGACCACCGCGAGCACCACGTCGTTGACGGTGCCGCCGAACGCGGCGCGGATCCGCTTGACCTCGCCCAGGCTGGCCTCGGCCCACTCCCAGCGCCGGTGCGGCCCGCTCGGCCCGTTGAGGGAACGGGCGGCCCGGTCACCCAGCCGCCGCGCCGTGATCGGCAGGCCCCGGCCGAACGCGAGCAACTCCCCACCGTTCAGCAGGCTGGTCGCCAGCGCCGGGATCCGCGCCAGCTGCCGCAGCGGCGAGCCCACCACGTCGCGCAGCCCGTCCACGAGCAGCTCCACAGTGGACGGCGCGTGGGCCGGAGTCCAGGTGCTCAGCGGGGGAGGCTCGGCGTCCGGGCTGGCGTCGAGCAGCAGCGCCGCCAGATCCCACCCCGCGACCCCGTCGATCATGCAGTGATGCACCTTGGAGATGATCGCCCAGCGGCCCTCGGCGAGGCCCTCGACCAGGTACATCTCCCACAGCGGCTTGGCCAGGTCCAGCCGCTGCGCGAAGACCCGGCCGGCCAGGTTGCGCAGCTGCTCGGCGCCACCCGGTGCGGGTACAGCGGTGTGCCGGACGTGGTAGAGGATCTCGAAATGCGCATCGTCGGTCCAGACCGGCCGGCCCAGGTTCAGCGGGATGGTACGCACCCGCTGCCGGTAACGCGGCACGTGTGGCAGCTTCGCCAGCAGAAGCCGCACGAGGTCGCCGTACGAGGGTGGGGGTCCCTCGAAGACCGCGACCGAGCCGACGTGCATCGGGGTGTTCTCGTCCTCGATGAAGAAGAACCCGGCGTCCAGCGTGCTCATCCGCTCCATCGCCTACCCACCCTTCGGCAGTACCGGCCCGTGCGGCCCAACCTACTCGTTTCCGGACGTTGAGGGGCGATGGTCGGTGCGATCAGCGACGCCAACGGGTCGGACTGGATGTACCAGAACCGCCTGAGCAAGCCGGTTTGACAGCCTCCCGCCCGCGTGCGCAAGCTCTGCGGATGGCATCCGATCACGTCGAGATCGGGGTACCGGCGGGGCCGTTCACCGGTGTCCCGGTGGCCTCGGTTGCCAGCCGGCTCCGGGAGGGAACGGCCGACCCGGTCGACCTGGTTGAGCAGACCCTGGCCGCGGTGCGCGCCGCACAACCGGCCATCAACGCCTTCGTCTCGCTCGATCCGGACGGTGCGCGCAGCGCGGCCGCGCTCGCCGGAGACGAACTCGCCCGGGGTGTGGACCGGGGCCCCCTGCACGGGGTGCCGGTAGCCGTCAAGGACCTCGTGGACACCGCCGGGCTTGCCACCACCATGGGCTCGCGGCACTTCGCCGGCCACGTACCGAGGCACGACGCCGAGGTGGTGGCCCGGTTGCGGGCGGCGGGCGCGGTGATCGTGGGCAAGACGACCACGCACGAGTTCGCCTACGGGCCGACCGGAGACCGGGCCGCCAACGGGCCATGCGCAAACCCGCATGACCGCCGGCGGATGGCTGGCGGATCCAGTGCCGGATCGGCCGCCGCGGTCGCCGCGGGCCTGGTCCCGCTGGCGGTGGGTACCGACACGGGCGGCTCGGTACGGATTCCCGCCGCCCTGTGCGGCGTGGTCGGGATACGACCGTCGATCGGCCGGATACCCACCGATGGCGTGTTCCCGCTGTCCTGGTCACTTGACACGGTCGGGATACTGGCCGGCAGCGTCGCCGACACCGTCATCGGCTGGGACGTGCTGACCGGCGGGCCATCGGCCGCCGTCCGGTCCGGTTCGGCGCCACCGGCCCCCAGCCCAGCCGCGCTGCGCATCGGGCTGCCCACCGGGCAGTGGTTCGAACGGTTGGACAGCACCGTCCGCGGCGGGCTGGACGAGCTGATCGAGCGGCTGGCCGGGCTTGGCGCGCGGGTCGTACCGGTACCGGTACCCGACGCGGAGGACCTGCTGTACGTGTACCGGACGGTGCAGTCGGTGGAGGCCGTATCGATCCACCACGACCGCATCACGGACGCACCCGAACTCTTCGACCCCGAGGTGCTGCAACGGCTGCGTGCCGCGGCGCGGATACCGGCCCGGGAGTACGCCCGCGCGCTGCGCCGGCTCACCGAGGTACGCCTCGCAGCCGCGCACCGCCTGGCCGGCCTCGACCTGTTCCTGCTGCCCACCGTGCCGGTGCTCGCGCCGCCGCTGGGGACCCGCGATGGGGACGTCGGCGGCGGGTGGACCTCCACCCGCGATGCCCTACTGGCCTTCACGGCCCCGTGGAGCGTGCTCGGGATGCCGTCCATCTCCGTACCGGTGGCCGGACTCGGACCGGGTGAGCTGCCGATCGGCGCTCAACTGGTCGGCCCGCCCGGAGCCGACGAGCAGCTACTGGCCGCCGCCCGTACCGTCGAACTGTCGGCATCGTGAAGCGGCGCAACGCCGACGGTCAGGCGGCCGCGCCGCTCCGCAACGCGGCGATGCTCCGCACGAGGTCCCGCTGGCTGATGGGTGGCGGGACGGTACCGCTACGGGCCTCCTGCATCGCCTTGGCCAGCTGGACCCGTCGGAGCACCTCCTTGAGGTCGGCGCCGGTCATACCGGCGCTGGCCCGGGCCAGTTCCTGAAGGTCGAGGTCCTCGTCGAACATCCGGAACCCGGGTACCTCGTGCCGGTCGATCAGCTCCCGGATCATCTTCGTGATGATCTCCACGCGCCCCGCCTCGTCAGGTACCGGGATGGCGATCTTCACGTCGAAGCGGCCCGACCTGATCAGCGACTCGTCGACCCGCTGGGGGAAGTTGGTCGTCGCCACCACAATGACGTTGGGGTTGGCCTCGATCAGGCCGTTCATCTCCTGCTTGAAGATCCCGGCCACCGCGTTCACCGCCTGGCTGGCGGCGTCCGCCCCCTCCGCGGCGTAGCTGATGATGGTGTCGAACTCGTCGAACAGCATGACGGTCGGCTCGCGGTAGCGCCGGGCGTCCCGGAAGATGCGCTTGATGTTGCGTTCCGAGGCGCCGAGCCACTTGTCGAGAATCTCGGGCGTGCGGATCTCCCGGAAGTTCGCGCCGATCTCGTTCGCCAACGCCCTGGCGAGCATGGTCTTTCCGGTGCCGGGCGGCCCGTACATCAGGATGCCCTGCGGCCGCCGGGCCCCCCAGCGCGCCATGGCCTGCGGGTGGCGGAAGGAAACGGCGATCTGCCGGAACTGCGCGACGACCTCGGGGAGACCGCCCACCTGGTCCAGATCGACGTTCTCCAGGCCGTCCGCGTCGGACGAACGCCCGGCCCGCTGCCGACTCAGCAGGTAACCGCGCCCCGCGAGCGGCTCGGTCCCGACGTCCTCGCCGCCAGACTCCTGGAGCACTTCGGTGACGGCCTCCAGGATGAGGCGGAACATGGCGAGCAGGTGCGCCGACGAAACCAACCCGGACGGTACGGCAGCCCGCAGCACGGTGATCCGGCCGCCGCCCGACCCACCCCCGGGCGGTACCTCGGTGTGGCTCAGCGTCGCCCGCAGCCCCGCCGCCTCGACCTCCCGGACAACCACGCCGCCCAGGCTCTCCTCGACCACGGGGTCGCCGCCCGGGCGGCCCAGACCGAGTAGCCGGTAGGCCCGGGCGGCCGCGAGGCCAACGCCGTCAACGATCCGCGTCGCCAGCGGGTCCCCCGCGGCCACCCGCCGCGCGAGCAGCACTCCCAGCGGATCGGTCGCGCCGAGTACGACCGGACCCGACCGGTCGCCCGGCAACCCCACGGCACCGGAGCGGATCTCCGCCGCCAACAGGTGGACCGGCTGCCCGTCGCGCTCCCCACTCGAAACCGAAAACCCGACCCACCGCACCGGCGCCGGGAACGCCGCGCCATGCAGCAGTTCCACCCGCTGCACCTCGGCCGCGGCGAGAATGCCGGCCGCGTCCACCAGCGCCACCCGGCACCCCGCACACTCGAATGTTTCGGTATCCGGTCGCAGCTCGTACCCGTGGTCCGCCATCAAGACCCACCCTTCGAACAGCTGTACCCTTCGAGGGTGCCACGGGTCCCCCGGTAGCGCTGAATTCTGGTCAGGAGGCGGGGGCGGTTCCCGCTGGAAGCTTCCGGTCCAGCCAGGTGAGTAGGTCGTTGATCACGTCGTCCCGGTTGGTCTCGTTGAAGACCTCATGACGCGCCTGCGGGTAGATCTTCAGGGTGACGTCGGTGAGACCGGCGGAGGTGTAGCGGTCCACGAGCGCGTGGACCAGGGCGAGCTGTCCGCCCACCGGGTCCAGCTCGCCGACCGCGATGTAGATCGGCAGGTCCGCGCGCAGTCCCGCGAGCCGGCCGGGGTCGGCGAGCGGGCGGGCGGCGGCGAACATGGCTCTGGTACCGGCCGGGTCCAGCCCGAAGCCGCACCGCGGGTCGTTGACGTACAGGTCCACCTGGGCCTCGTCCCGGCTGAGCCAGTCGAAGTCGGTCCGGGCGGGCTGGAACGGGGCGTTGAACATCGCCAGATCCATCGGCTCGTCGAGGTTCAGCGCCGGCTCAAGCAGGTCGAGGACAGCGGTGCCGGTGAGCACGACGGCGTCCACGTCCGCGCCGTGGTCCGGCAGGTACTGCTGTACCGCGAACGAGCCCATGCTGTGGCCGAGCAGCACCAACGGAGTCGCCGGGTGCTCCTGACGTTCCTTGGCCCGAAGCCGGTCGATGTCGTTGACCAGCTCAGCCCACCCCTGGTCGCCGATCTCGCCCAGCTCCTGCTCAGACCGGGCGGTCCCGCCGTGTCCGCGGTGGTCCTGGGCGTAGACCACCATGCCGCGCCCGTTCAGCGCCCGGGCCAGGCCGGCGTACCGGAGGGCATGCTCGCCCATCCCGTGGGTGATCTGGACGATGGCACGCGGGACCACGTCGGGATCCCAGCGGTATGCCACCACCGTCAGGTCGCCACTGCGGAAGTCCACGCGAGTTGGTTCGCCGGCGCTCATCGGGCTTCTCCTTCGCTGCGTACCGCCATCGACCGCACAACGCGGCGCCATGGCGGCAGCCGATCAGATTGACCACATGCTGGTCAAGGCCCGGCGTTCACGCCGACGCGCAGGGGGTACTCCGAGCGCGCCTCCCACAGGTACGGGAAGAACCGCACGTACACCCGGTGGGTCAGGTAGGAGGGATTGGTACCGGCGGTGCCCAGCGCGGCCGCACCGAGCATCCGCAGCACGAGGGCGAGGTGCTCGCTGCGCCAGTGCCGCCACGCGTCGTCATAGTCGACGAGCGCCGTGGTGAGTAGGTCCAGCAACGGGTCGCGATCCGGGTCGGCGTAGAAGTCGGCCCACCGGGTCACGCCGCGGCGTACCCCGGCGGCCCGGTGCGCGTCGGCGAGGCTGTCCTCGGCCAGCGCGCATTCGAGGCTGTCGGGCAGCCCGCCGCCGTATACCTCGCGCAGCCGGGCCAGGTAACCCTCGGAGCGCAGCCCGGACCGGATCTCCAGCTCGCGGAACTGCACCGACTCCAGGCCGCTGGCGGTACCCAGGTGGTGCCGGAACTGGTGGAACGACTGCGGCGGCAGGTGCGCCAGCGTCTCCAGTTGAGCGGCGGTGACGTCCACCAGCGCGCGGGCCCGACGGATCAGCACGGTCGCCCCGGCGAGGTCGTCCGCGTCGATCAGCCGGCGGGCCCGTCGCAGGTCGGCGGCCAGCACCTTGAAGGACAGCTCGATCGCCTGGTGGGTGACGATGAAGTGCAGTTCGTCCGGGTGCTGCGGATCGCTGCGGGGCGACTGGAGCGCAAGCAGCTCCGGCAGCCGTAGGTAGGTTGCGTAGTCCAGACTCATCGTCGCTGCCTCCCCGATGGCAGGAAGATCCGTTACGGTTCCTCGGCCGGCCGGCCCGCCGGCTCGGCACCGCCACCACGGCGCAGCCGGCTCGCGCGTGGCTGCCTCGGCCCGGTGGGCGGAGTGGGCCGCCCGGCCACCCCGGACTCAGCCGCCGACGCGGATCCGGGCGGTCCTGGTCATCGCGTCGACTGCCTCGAAGGCGGGGACGGATCCCGCCGCCTCGACGAAGGCCACCGCGACACGCATACGCACATCTGGCGCCATGCTTCTCCCCCGTGTGGTGTGCAGATCACCGTCGTATTGACCGGATCGGCACTCACCACCGTAGCCGGGCTCGGGCCGGTAGGACAACCGCCGTTCTGCCATTGTGGAATCGACACGGTAGCCTTGCCCCGGAGCGACGGATCGGGGGACCCATGCGCTTCGACCTGTTCTGTAGCATCGCGCCGACACCGGTCGGCGGTGTGCTGCCACCGGAAGCAACCATCCTGCGGAACTTCCTCGCTCAGTGCGCCGCGGCCGACGAGCTCGGCTACGGCACCGTGTGGGTGGCGGAAAGCCACTACAGCAACGAATCGCAGAAACGACACCGCCATCCGGTGCTGACCCACTGGACCGGCGAGGTCGGTCTGAACGCCGACATCTGCCAGCTCGCCCCGCAGGTCTTCAGCCGGACCCGTCGGATCGAGGTTGGTTCGGCCATCATGAACATCATCTGCAACGGCGGCCCGCTGCCCGCCGCCGAACGGGTGGCGACCGCGCTCACGTGGCACGGATTGGATCCGGCCGAGCGGCGCAGACTCCACGTCGGGTTCGCCGCCGGGCGCTTCGACTACATCAACCGCCTGACCGGCGTCGGACCGCGCGCGCAGTGGGAGGAGCTGGCCTGGCCGCAGGTGAAGGGCGCGATCATGGCGGAGGCGGCGGAGATCTTCGTACGGCTGCTCACCGGCGAGGAACTCAGCGACGCCGAGGTGCCGGAGACCCACCTGCGTCCTGACCAGTTTCGCGAACCGGGGCAGTGGGACGCGGTGGTCGCCGCCGCGGGCGCCGGGTCGACCGCCAACGGTCTGCGGGTACCCCGTCGGTGGCCGTTCGAGCTGACCCGGATCGTGCCCACCCAGTTCCGCCGGGACCTGCTGACTCTGGTAATCGGCTCGCACGACCCGCGGTTGCAGATACACGTCAACCGGTTCGTTCCGGTCCAGGTGTTCAACCTGAGCATCACCCGGCCCGAGGTCATCGAGCAGACCCATGAACGGATGCGGGCGGCCTACCACCCGGCCGGCGGCCCGTGGCAGCGCTGGTACCTGCCCCGGACCACATTCGTGTTCGTCAATGGCCACCGGGGGCTCGATCCGTCGCGGCAGCGGGCCGAGGCGCAGGACCGGGCGCGCGATGCGCTCGCCGCATACTGGCGGGCGATGCACGGCACGGTGGACCCGGCCAAGGTCGCCGACGCGGCGGACAACGCGCTGGTCGGCAACCCTGACGATGTGGCGGAACAGATAGCGCGGCGGTTCCACCCGGACGACCGGCTGATGCTGTGGTTCGACTTCTTCGACCACGACAACGACCGGGTTGTCGACGCGATGACCACGATGGTGACTGAGGTCGTACCGCGCCTGCGCGATCTCGGCGTCACCGTTGACTCATCCCACGACGTCGGCGACCAGCAGGCCGCGGAGTTGCCGCTGGCGAAGGTGGTGCGGTCGGAGTGAGCTGGGAGGTTGAGCACGACCCGCCGGTGCTGGTCGAGGTCGTGCGGTGCGGCCTGGTGGAGAGCAGCCACCGGGGCCACGTGGCCGTCCTGGACGGCACCGGTCTGCTGACCCACCAGTTGGGCGAGGTGACGAAACCGCGGTTCGGCCGGTCGGTACTCAAACCGGTGCAGGCGGCCGCGCTCGTCGCCGCCGGACTGGATCTGCCCGAACCGCAGCTGGCCCTGGTCGCCGGATCGCATCCCGGCGCGCCTTTCCACGTCGACGGGGTGCGCGACATCCTCGCCGGCGCCGGCCTGGACGAGTCGGCGCTGCGCAACGCCCCCGCGCCACCATTGGGTGCGGCCGAGGCGGCGGACCACCTGCGCGCCGGACACAAGCCGACCGCCGTGGTCGCGGGCTGTTCGGGAAAGCACGCCGGCATGCTGGCCACCTGTGTCGCCAACGGGTGGCCCCGGTCTGGCTACCTCGACCCCGACCATCCGGTGCAGCGGGCGATCCAGGACCGGCTGACCCGGCTGTCCGGCGAGCAGCCCCCGGTCGTCGGCGTCGACGGCTGCGGCGCACCGACGTTCGCGCTGAGCCTGTCCGGATTGGCGCGGGCGTTCCGGCACCTGGTCCTGGCTCCGCCGGGCAGCCCCGAACGCCGGGTCGCCGACGCGCTGCGGGCGCACCCGGAGTTCGCCACCGGCCCGGACCGGGTGGATGCCCGGTTGATGTCAGCCGTACCAGGTCTGGTGGCCAAGGACGGCGCGGAAGGCTTCTGCGCAGCCGCGCTGCCGGACGGCCGGGCGGTCGCCGTGAAGGTCGACGACGGCGGCCTGCGCGCCGTGGAGCCGTTGATGGTTCTGGCGCTGCGGTTGGCCGGACTCGACTCCCAGGCCCTGCCGGAACCGGCATACTCGCCCGTCCTCGGCGGCGACACACCGGTCGGCGCCATCCGCAGAACCAGCCTGCGCGACCGGTAGCCGGCTTCCGGTGGGAGGCCGGGGCGACGGACCTCCCACCGAGCCGGTCGATCGGATCGTTCAGTCGCACCCGTTGAGGGTGATGACGACCGCGCTGCCGGAGGCCACCTGAAGGTTCACGGTTCCGTGGATCACCCGTACGTGGTCGGCGTGCCCGGGGTGGAGGTGCCCCTTGCGGTCCACCGTCGCGCCCTGCACGGCCACACCGTTCGCGCTGTCCAGCGAGGAGCCGGTGAGGTGCAGGATCGAGGCGCTACCGACCGCCCCGCTGACGGAGATGCTCACCGGTACCGGGGCGCCGGAGGTGTCGTCCTTCTCGATCACCGCGATCCGCAGATGGCCGTCATCGCCGCGCACCGCGTACGCGGTGACGTTGCGGTCGGTGGACACCGTCACCGGCAGGAACTGTCCGGTACCCATCCGGGTCGCCAGGTAGAGCCCGTAGTACTCGGGCATCACCGTGTAGATCTTCGCCTGGGCGTCCGCCTGGTTGGCCGCGCAGATCGGCGTGTACCGCTGGAATTTGCCGTTGAACAGCGGTGCGCCACAAACCCCGAAACCGCCGTGGAAGTTCAGGCCGCTGAAGCCGGCCTGGGCCAGCACCAGGTTGTAGTCCATCGCCCACAACGCCGAGGCGTACACGTCGCTGACTCCGGCGATGCCCCCACCGACGGCCGAGTTGGTTTCGTCGAGCCGGATCGGCAGGTGTACGGCCTGCGCCGCGGCCAGCTGCGGCGCCACATCGTTGAGCTCCTTCGCGTGGATCTGCGGCGACAGCAGTTGGGCGATCGTCGTCGCCCCGGTGTAGTTGTGCGCGGTGAGCATGTTGATGCGGGCGCTCTCGGCCTGGGCGAACTGGCTGAACCAGGTGGCCGTACCGGTGGGTTGGCTCAGGTCTGGCGCCGCGATGCGGTTGCTGCCCACGACGCTCGCGCACGCCTCCCAGTCCTGCTTGTGCTCAGCAAAGCCGTACGGCGCCGGACGGTAATGGTTGCTGGCATAGTGGTTGGGCTCGTTGCCGCACTCCACGCCGGACAGCCGGGAGCCGAGGATACCCAGGAGGCTCCGCGCCTCGTCGGCGGCCAGCACCGGGTCGTAGTGAGCCAGGTTGATGCCGACCTCGGCCTTCCATCCGGTCACCCGAAGCAGCTGGTCGAGCCGGGCGATGTCGGCCGGCGTGACCACGTCCGCGGTCCAGGCCGGCAAGGGGTTCGGCGGCTGCTGCCCGGCCGGGACCCAGAGGGTGTCGCGGTCGAGCTGGTTGCCGGCGATCCGGACGTTGCTGCGGCCCAGATTCTGGTACAACGCGACCAGGTTGCCCTTGTGGGCGTCGAAGTTGCCGGTGCAGTCCCCGGTCGTGCACAACGACGACAGCTCCCGCATCTCGTAGGACAGCCCGACGAAGTCCGCCGGCAACGCACCGAACGGGTGGGCCCGGTCGACCGTGATCGTCGCACCGGGCGCATCCGTTCCTGCCCATGCGGCGGCCGCCTGACCACCTGCCATCGCGAACACGAAGGCCGCCGCGACCGAGGCGAAGCGACGCCACCGAGGTGCTGTTCCCGGCCTGGCCATGGTTCATCCCTTCGTCCATCGTTTCCACCGGCCTACCACCCTTCCGAACGACACCGGTCAATGAAAGAGAAGATCCCGGGAGGTGGAGTCCGTGGCAGACCGAGACCCCGACGCGCTGGTCGAGGGGGGCTGGTGGACCGGGGTCATCGAGGAGCTGAAGCTCATCTGACCAGGCCTACGATCGTCGGCATGGCGTCTTCAGGGGATCGCGCCGCACTCGTCGCCGAGTTCTGCGCCGACGTGGGGCTGCCACCGGACGAGGTCGACCGGCTGCGCTGGGGGCCGGGGCCCTGCCTACCGGGCCGGCTCGCCGCCGGCCGGCTGGCTACCGGTGCCGTCGGCTGCTTCGGGCTCGCCGCCACGCTCGGCCGCCCGACCACGGTGACTCTCGAACCAGCCCGCGTCGCCGCGACCTTCCGCGCCGACCAGCTACAGCGGGTAAACGGCGTGGCGGTCGAAGGCTTCGCGCCCGGCTCCGGCTTCTTCCGCACCGCGGACGGGTGGGTGCGCACGCACGCGAACTACCCACACCACCGGGCGGCACTGCTGAGGGTCCTCGACCTGAGCGCCGATGCAGGGCGCGACGCGATCGCCGCCGCCCTGATCGGGCACAGATCCGAAACCATGGAGCAGCGGGTGTACGCGGTCGGCGGCGTCGCCGTGGCGGTCCGCACGTACCAGCAGTGGCGGGCGCATCCGCAGGCGGGCGCGGTCGGGGCCGACCCGCTCGTCGCGTACACACGCCACGAGGGGCCCGGGACCGGCCGCCGTGACCGGTTGCGCGTCCTCGACCTCACCCGCGTCATCGCCGGGCCGGTGGCCACCCGCGCGCTGGCCTGGCTCGGGCACGACGTTCTGCGCCTCGACGCGCCGTGGCTACCCGAGATCCAGGCGCAGCACCTCGACACAGGCGCCGGTAAGCGGACCGCGCTGCTCGACGTGGTGGCCGATCGCGCCACCCGCGATGAGCTCGTCGACGGTGCCGACGTGGTGGTGACCGGCTACCGGCCAGGCGGTTTGGACCGTGCCGGCCTGGGCGCCGCCGACCTGCTGGCGCGCAACCCGCGCCTGATCGTCGCGACGCTCAGCGCGTGGGGAGCGACCGGCCCCTGGGGCGGGCGGCGCGGCTTCGACAGCATTGTGCAGGCGGCCACTGGCATCAGCCTGATCGAGGGCGACCCCGGCCGGCCGGGCGCGCTGGCCGCGCAGGCGCTCGACCACGCCACCGGCTACCTGCTCGCCGCCGCCGTGCTGCGCGCCGCGCACGAGGGCGGCGGCCATGAGATCCGGTTGAGCCTCGCCCGCACCGCCCAGTGGCTGCTCGGCCAACCGCACGCGGACGACACCGCGTCACCGGACGTGTCGCACTGTCTCGTGGACCGCGACACCTACGCCGGCCTGCTGCGGGGGCCGCTGCCGGCGCTGGAGCTGCCCGGCGTCGCCCCCACCGACTACCCGTTCCCGGCGCGTCCGTTCGGTACGGATCTACCGGCCTGGCCCACGGTCACCCGCTGATCCGCAGCCAACGACCGTCCACCTTGTCACCCCGCTGCCGGCGGTGTCCCGCCGTGGCTCTGTCGCCCGCGATCCAGGGCGGTCAGCAATGCCAGCAGGGTGGTGGCCATCCGCTCCATCTCCGACCCGTACCAGCTGCAGTCGGCAATGGCCTTCTTCGCCAGCCGATCCTGCGACACCTCGATGTCCTGGTTGGCGCTGCCGGCGAACACCTCACGGCGCCGCCGGTAGCGGGCCTTGGCGGCGCGGTAGTCGGTGGAGGCTTCCAGCAGCTCGGGCAGCAGCAGGCGCACCTCGCCGGCGAGACGCTGGCGCATGTCGTTTGAGTCAGCCATCGTTGTCCCCTTGGCGCGTTAGCAGGCCAAAGCCGAGCTTGCCAGGTGACGTGGCCGCCCGCCAGGAACACCGGGTCAGCGATCCATCCTGTCCTGCCGGCGAGCGGGCACCGGCATTCCCGATCATGGCTAGGGGTACGGGCTGGACCACCGGCGGTAGCGGCGTCCGGTACGCCTGGTGCCGCCGGTTCGGCGCGGCGCAGAATAGGGCCGGACGCCTGCGAGGGGAGCCGACGATGCCTACCCTGTCCTACGCCCATGGCGCGTGCGACGTTCCGCTACTGGGCGAGACGATCGGCCTCAACCTGGCCCGTACCGTGGCCCGCTTCCCGGACCGGGAGGCACTGGTGGACGTGCCGAGTGGGCGGCGGTGGAGCTACCCGCAGTTCGCGGCCGAGGTGGACACCCTGGCCCGCGCGCTGCTGGCGATCGGCGTGCAGGCCGGCGACCGGGTCGGCATCTGGGCACCCAACCTGCCCGAATGGGTGTTCGTCCAGTACGCGACCGCGCGGGTGGGCGCGATCCTGGTGAACATCAACCCGGCATACCGGACCTCGGAGCTGGCGTACGTGCTGCGCCAGGCCGGCATCCGGACACTGTTCGCCGCGGAGCGGTTCAAGACCTCCGACTACCGGGCGATGGTCGACGAGGTACGGCCGGAGAGTCCGGTGCTGCGTGAGGTCTTCTTCATCGGTACGTCGGACTGGTCCGACCTGCTGTCGCAGTCGTCCACAGTGGACAGCGAAACGCTCGCGGCCCGGGAGGGCACGCTGTCGTTCGACGACCCCATCAACATCCAGTACACGTCGGGCACCACCGGCTTCCCCAAGGGCGCCACGCTGTCGCACCACAACATCCTCAACAACGGGTACTTCGTGGCGCGTACCCAGCGCTGGACCGAAGCCGACCGGGTCTGCGTACCGGTACCCTTCTACCACTGCTTCGGCATGGTGATGGGCAATCTGGGGGCCACCAGTCACGGCGCCTGCATCGTCATCCCCGCTCCGTCGTTCGAACCGGCGGCCACGCTGGGCGCGGTGGCCGGTGAACGGTGCACCGTCCTGTACGGAGTGCCGACCATGTTCATCGCCGAGCTGGCCGAGCCGGACTTCAGCGGGTATGACCTGTCCAGCCTGCGCACCGGCGTAATGGCCGGCTCGCCGTGCCCGGTCGAGGTGATGAAGCGGGTGATCTCCGACATGGGCCTGACCGAGGTGACGATCTGTTACGGCATGACGGAGACCTCCCCGGTGTCCACCCAGACCCGCCCGGACGACGACCTGGAGCGCCGGGTATCCACCGTGGGCGCTGTGCACCCGCACCTGGAAGTGAAGATCCTGGACCCCGGTACCGGCCTGGTCGTCCCCCGGGGCACCCCCGGTGAGCTGTGCACCCGGGGATACAGCGTGATGCTGGGGTACTGGGAGATGCCGGACCGGACCGCCGAAGCCGTTGACGCGGCGCGCTGGATGCACACCGGTGACCTGGGAGTCATGGACGACGCGGGGTACCTGTCGATCGTCGGGCGGATCAAGGACATGGTGATCCGGGGCGGGGAGAACGTCTACCCGCGCGAGATCGAGGAGTTCCTGTACACGCACCCGGACATCGTTGACGCGCAGGTGATCGGGGTGCCCGACCAGCGGTACGGCGAGGAGCTGATGGCCTGGGTGCGGCTGCGTGACGGCGCTGCTCCGCTCACCGCCGAGGGGCTGCGCGAGTTCTGTTCCGGGAAGCTCGCCCACTACAAGATCCCGCGGTACGTCAAGATCGTCGACGGGTTCCCGATGACGGTGACCGGGAAGATCCGCAAGGTGGAGATGCGCGAGGTCTCGGTGGCCGAACTGGGCCTCAGGTAACCGCGGCCCGACGAACCGACGGCGGCGGATCGGTGCGCCGGAGCCTACCCGGGCCTGGTCATGGCCGGGGGACGCGGTCGGCGGCCCCGCCGGTAGAGCCAGATGCCGAGGATCACCAGCGCGACGATGACGATCAAGATGATCGCCAGAGCCGCCGCCAGCCAGCCCAGGATGGCGCCCAGAGACGGGCCCCCGACGACGGCGGCGGCGGAGTTCTGCTGCTGGCGCGGGTGGCTGGTGCCGCCAAGCCAGACCCTGCCATGCTGGTCGGGCGCTGAACGCTGGAACGACTGGCGCACCGCGGCAGCGAGGTCTGGGTGGCCCTGCTCGAAGGTCGACTGTGCGAGCCTGCTCAGCTGTACCTGGCTGAAGTCCACGCCACCATAGGTGTATGTCTCCTCATAGAGGTCGTTGCCGATCTGGACCCGCTTGGTGACGTTGAACTCCTTCTTGTTGTAGGAGTCGACATACTGCTGGAAGACGTCCCGCGGTGACCAGGCCTGCAACGCCGGCCAGTCACTCACGTCGCCGCTGTTGATCATGCTGGAGAGGGCGCCGCCCACGGCGTGCCGCTGGCGGTACCACTCGGCCGCCACCCGGCTCAGGTATACCCGGCGCAACTCGGCGAACTCGGGTGCGCCGTTGATCGCCTCCTTGACCTTGGGCAACACCATCGTGCGGAACACCGACTCCATGTGCGCGTCCGGGTGCAGGCAGGACGAGTCGGTCTCGCCGTGTGCCGCCAGGTAATCGGTCTCCATCTTGACGTCCAGCGGCGCGTCCACGATGTAGAGGCCGCCGTTCTGCTCATACACGGTGGCCGGCAAGGGAACGATCCACTGGCGCATGGAGATGCAGCTCGCGGAGGTCGCGCTCAGCCCGCCCCAGAACTGCTTGCCGAGCGGGCTGTCGGGGTGGATCAACGTGCCGACGAGCTTCTTCATCTGGAAGTCCGCCTGCAACAGAATGCGCCCGACATCGGTGGTACCGAGCCTCGCATCGACGATGCGGTCCGGCTCGGTGGGGTTGAGGTTGACCCAGAACGTGGACGGTCGGAGGCTCAGCCACACGAAGAACGCGTCCGACGACTGGGCGAGCGCGGTGCGGCCGGCGGCCACCTTGTGGTCGGCCGCGGTGGTCGCCGAGGCGTCGAAGGCGTACTCCAGCTTCCCGCCCTGGCCCTCGGCGAGGTAGCGCAGCTCAAGGGTGGAGAAATCGATGCCGCCAGGGTCGCTGCCGGGCGCCAGCGCCTGGGCCGCCGGTCCCTGCGCGGCGTCGTCACCAGGAACGGTGAACTCGTGGTATCCCATCTGTGCCGAGGCGTCCCGGCCGGTGGGCATGTTCCGCGACGTCCAGGCGTCGTATGCCGCCGTCATCTCCTTCTGCACGGCCGCCGCTGGCTTGTCCCGCTTCTCCTCGGTCAGATATCGCATGTCCTTCAGCTCGGGGAACCATTTGCCCTCGGCCAGGTTCTTCCGGCACTGGGTCGGCCCGTTGCACGGGATCTGCTCGGTAAGCCCGACATCGGACTGGGTGGCTGTCGGGTTGTTCTTCCTCACCACCTGCTCGAAGTAGAGGTCGGCCACCCGTTCTGAATGCAGCCCCTTACTCTTTCGTTCGGCGTCGATGGTCGGGTGGTTCTTCACGTCCCAGCGGTCGCTGGGATACCAGGAGGTCCGCCAGTCGCTGGCCGGCTTTCCCTGCGGATCCACCAGCGGTCTGAGGTGTGGATCGACCACGGTCCACTGCCCGGTGGCCGGGTTGTCGAGGCGGAGGATGTCGATGGCGGCGACCGTGGTGCCGTTGTTGAACCGGGACAGGCTGGGAGCGACCACGACGTAGGTCTTACCGCCCACGGTGAACTGGAAGTCGGCGCCGTTGCGGTCCCAGCTGACGGTGGCCGTGGCCCGGTCCGCGTCGGGCACCTTGGACGCGAGGTCCTCGGTGTGCCGGTACCGGTAGATCAGCAGCGGGATGTGCATGGGATCGCCGGGCGGGACCTTTCTGAGCTGGTAGTCCCGATTCGAGGCGGCGGGGGTCGGGGCGGCAGCGGCCGGCGCGGCCCCGATCCCGCCGAGCAACAACGCGAGAATGACCGCCAGAACAGCGCCGAGCCGGTGGTGCCGGAGCCGCTTGCCGGCCGGTGCGGTGGTCTCGATCACTGCCACTCCGTCTCCAGGTCGGAAAGGGTCCATCGCCAGGGCGCGTCGTCGGACAGCGCCTCAGGATCCCGCTCGGCGAGCGGTATGCGGACACTGTTCACCGCGTCGAGGAGCAGTTGTTCGTCCACCTCTGCCAGGCTCAGCACGTTCTTCTGGAGCAGGCCGTGGAAGTAGACGAAGAGGGCGAGACTCGAGTTGTAGAAGTCCGTGTGCTTGTCGTGGGTTCGGTCGGTCCGGTATACCCGCTCGGATTCGAGGTCCACCACGAAGACGCTGTCGCTGGTGTTCTCCGCGAACACCAGATATTCCCGGTCACCGCGCCGGATCGGCGCGGCCAACCGGTCGTCCCGGATGAAGGTGATGTCCAGCACGGGTATCGTGGGCAGTCCGATCGTGGTCAGGAAATCCCGGGTCGCCGCTGGCACAGGTGCCGGAATCAACTCCGGGGAAACCGGCTGCACCTGCCCGTCCCACACCCGGCGGATCTCTCCAGCCGACAAGTCCGTCACCGCGAAGAACCCCCCGTCGCCGCACTGGCTCCGTTCCTTTGTACCGCAGAACGGTGATCAGGTGGGGGCACGACGGCACCGGAAAGGCACCAGTGGACAAACGCGCCCGTGGCAGCGTAGCCGTTGTCCGTCGTGGTATGGAGGGTTAGCGTGACGGGGTACCGCGGCATCGGTCTGCTCCTATCTCGACCGGTCGGCGCGTCACCGTTCATGAAGGCCCGGAGGTGCCGGCGTGCCCGAAGCCACGCGCCAGTGCGCCAGTTGCGGCACCGAGCTGTCGGCGCGTACGGCGGGTTCGGTGCGGGACGCGCTCTACTGTTCCAATGCCTGCCGCCAGCGCGCGTACCGACTCCGCCTGCGGGCCGAGGGCATCCCGTCGAACGGCGCCTCGTCCAGTACCCGCTCGACCGCGATCCCGTTGGCTCTGGACAGCTTCGTCGGGCGTCAGCAGGAGCTCGCGACGGTCCGGCGGCTGATGCGCAGCAGGCGACTCATCACCTTGTTCGGTCCGGCCGGAGTGGGCAAGACACGGCTGGCGCTGGAGCTGGCGACCCGGGTTGCCCGCGGCTTTCCCGGTGGCGTGCACCTGGTCGAACTCGGTCCGCTCAGCCGAGCTGAGTTCGTGGTCCGGGAGGTCGCGTCGGCCATCGGCGTCTCCGAGCAGCCAGGTACTCCGCTGGTGGACACGCTGGTGACCAGCCTGCAGGACGAGCAGACCCTGCTGATCCTGGACAGCTGCGAGCATCTCATCGAGGCCTGCGGCACGCTGGTGATCCAGCTGCTGCGCCGCTGTGCGGGACTGCAGGTCCTGGCCACCAGCCGGGAGGCGCTGCGCCTGCCCGGCGAGCTGGTCTTCGCAAGCGGTGAGCTGCCGATCGACGACGCGGTCCAGTTGTTCACCGACCGGGCCCGTGAGGTGGCTCCGGCGTTCGACCTGGATCCGGTGAGTCGGGCGCTCGCCGAGCGCATCTGCACAAGGCTGGACAACCTACCCCTCGCCGTGGAACTGGCGGCCCGCCTGGTACGGGTGCTCCCGCCGGCCGACATCGCCGACGGCCTGCGCGACCGGTTCGAGCTGCTCACCTCGGGAACGCGCGGGGTCGATCCCCGGCAACGCGACCTCCTGACCGCCATCGAGTGGAGTTACAAACTGCTCCCCCCGGTGGAGCAGGCGGTGTTCGCCCGGTTGGCGATGCTGCCCGGGGGGTTCGACTTCGACCTGGTCCGGGCCGTGTGCGCCGACCTGGACCTGCCGGTCGCCGCCTGCCGGGAGCTGATCTCCAGCCTGGAGTCCAAGTCGCTGGTCGCTTCGACCCACGGGTTTCACGGTCGGGTACGGTTCCGCCAGCTGGAGTCGGTACGCGAGTATGCCCAGCGGCGGCTGATCGAGTCCGGTGACTGGGATGCCACCGCCGACCGGCTGGTCGGCTGGCTCACCGATCTGGCGACGCCACTGCTCGAACAGTTCGTCACGAGCATGGACGTCCGCGACCGGCTCGACGTCGAGTACGGCAACCTGCTGCGCGCCGTGGATCACCTCGCCGGCGGTACGGATCACCGGCAGTTGCTGCTCATCGTCGCGCTCGGCCGGTGCCGCGAGGCCAGTGGCGTCGCCGGCTTCGGACTCGAACAGCTCTCCGCGGCGCTGCGGATCGAGGGCGCGCCGCTGGCGTACCGCTGCCTGGCACTCGCGCAGGCGGCCTGGCTGGCGGCCCGCTACGGTGACCACGACGAGGCCGTGGCGCTGGCCCGACAGAGCGTGGACCTGGCGCGCGAGCACGGCCCGTCCGCCCTGCTCGGCCGGACGCTGATGGCCCTGGCGTACGCGCGCCTGACGTACGGGGAGTTCGCCGAGGCGATCGAGTGCTTCACCGAGTGCCTGGAGCAGGCCCGCAGCCTGGGGCAGCCGCAGACAACGGCGCTGTGCCTGAACAACCTCGCGTGGGCCTGCGTGCTGACCGAGGACACGACGCGCGCCCGCGAGCTCATCGACGAGGCTCTCGCGATCATCCAGCACGAAGGCGGGGAACCGCAGTGGGTGGCCGCGCTGCGGCACACCGCGGGCATGCTGGCCCTGGAGCGGGACCTGCGGCCCGACGCGGAGCGGGAGTTCGCCGAGGCGCTGCGGATACTCGGCTCGCGCAGCTCAGGTACGACGCCGTTCGCCCTGGAAGGACTCGCGATGGTGGCGCTGCGGGACGGCCGTGGCGAGCGCGGGCTGCGACTGGTCGGCGCGGCCGAGACTCTCCGCCGTAGGTCCGGGGTGGCCGGTGATCCCTGGTGGCGGGAGCGGCTGGCCGCCGCTGTCGCGGCCGGCCAGGCCCGGCCCGACGGGCGCGCGGAGGCATTGCGGCAGGAGGGCCGGCGGATGAGCGCCGCGCATGCGATCGGGTACGCGTTGCGCGACAAGCTCGATCCGGCCGCGTCCCGCGACCCGCTGCCGGTACCGCTGACCAGGCGGGAACAGGACGTTGCGGCGCTCGTTACGCAGGGCCTGACAAATCGGGAGATCGGCGAACGGCTGCGCGTGTCGGAACGTACCGTCGAAGCTCACCTCGACCGCCTCCGTACCAAGCTCGGGGTGCGCTCGCGTGCCCAGGTCGCCGCCTGGGCGGCGCGTCACGCCGACCGCCCGCGGACCGCCACGGCGTAACGCACCCGCGTAACGCGGCGGCTTTCCCCGATGGCAGGCGGGCAGCCAACCATCACTCTCAATCTCGCGAGTTCTGTTCCAGAAACCGATCGGCGGCCTGCCCGGCCGCCCGCAGCGCTTGGACCGACGGCCAGCGCGCGAGTCGACCGCGAGATGGAGATATTCGATGAGGCAGCCCGCCGCCGTCCTGTCAGTTGCCCCGCTCGTCACGCCGCCCGACCGGAACCTCGTCCGTTTCGAGGCGCGGCCGGCGGCGCCGCTGCGGCTGTTCTGCTTCCCCTGGTCCGGCGCGAGCGCGTCGGTGTACCGGGAGCTTGCCCGGTCCATGCCCGACGAGGTCGAGACGGTCGCCGTCCAGCTGCCCGGTCGAGGCAGCCGCCGGGACGAATCGGCGTTCGACCGGCTCGCACCGCTGGCCCGCCAGGTCGTCCGGGCGCTCGACGTGGAGCTGCGCGACCGGCCTGGCCGCTTCGTGCTGTTCGGCCACAGCTTCGGTGCGCTGCTCGCGTACGAGGTGGCGCGCCAGCTGCAGGCCAGCGGCCGGCACCCGGAGCTTGTCGTGCTGTCCGGCAGCCGCGCGCCGGCCCGGGCGCCGCGGGTGTTCCTGCACCCCATGGGCGACGCCGAGCTGCTGGCCGCGCTGGACCAGATGGGCGGCACGAAGATGGACCGCCTGCGGGACCCGGCGTTCCTCGACTATTTCCTGCCGCTCGTCCGGACCGATCTCACCGCGTGCGAGACGTTCCAGCCGGCGACCGGCACCCTGCACTGCCCGGTGAGCGTCTGGGGCGGCAGCGACGACTGGTACGCGCGTCCGGAGGACATCACCCGGTGGCGCCACTTCGCCGGTCCGGCATTCCGCAGCCGGATCTTCGACGGTGGGCACTTCTTCACCAGCGACGAGGGGGTGGTACGGGAGGCCATGCTCGACGACCTGCGCTGGAGCCGGCGGTACCAGGACCACGCGGTCACCTACCGCCGGGCGGCCTGAAGCCATGACCGGACCTGATCCCACCCGGCTGCGGGTACTGGCCGGCGGGCACCGGCAGGGACTGCTCGCGCTGCTCGACCGGTGCTCGGAAAAGACGCTGTACGAGCGGTTCCTGTCCCACGCTCCGACCGCCGGGCCGGAGCACGTCGACGCGCTGTTCGCCGACCCGCAGTGCCACACCGTCGTGGTCGAGCGCCGGCGGTTCGGCGGGACGGAGCTGATCGGGTTCGGCTCCCTCTTCTTCGCCGGGTCCGGCGGCGCCGAGATCGCTCTCCTGGTGGCCGACGAGTACCAGGGCCACGGGATCGGCACCATGCTCACCGAACATCTGTGCCGGTACGCGGCGGCAAGCGGAACCCGCCGACTCGAGCTGACCGCGCTGGCCCGCAACCACCGGATCATCCGGCTGTTCCGGCGATGCGCTCCCACCATCGACGTCGACCCCCCGGACGCCGGTACCGTCACCGCCACCGTCCGGCTCCCCTCGCGCTCCACGTACGAGCTGGCAGCGGCCTGATCGGGGCGGGCATCGTCGGAACCCTGGCCGCCGTGCCCCGACTTGTGGGCGTGACCCGCGGCAGGGAGGTTCATCGCCGACCGCACCACCGGTTGTGCCAGGATCGACCGGTGCGGATCCGTGCCCTGCTGCTGGTGATGTTCGCGGTCGCCGCTGTCGTGGTCGTCGCCGGTGCGGTGGTCGACGACAGCGGGCTGGTCTCGCAGGGCGCGGTGGCCAGCCTGGTCGCGCTGGTCGGGTACGCCGTGGTGGCCGGCCGGACGGCCCCGCCGCTGGTCCGTTGGGCGCTGGTCGGCGCCCTCGCGGTCCTCACGGTGGCGGTTGCCGGGCGGCCGACGGCCTCGACCGGCTCGACCGTGACGGCCCACGCCTGGTTCGGCGTCACCAGCGGCCGGCCGCGGGTGACCGGCCTCGCCGGCCTCGCGCAAGTCGTCTGGGACGACCTGAGCGGGGCCGCCGCACCGTTGCTCGGGTACGCCTGCCTGGTCGTGGCGGTGGCCGCGCTGCCCCGGTACCACCGTCCCCGGCTCGCGATCGCGGGGCTGGCCGTGGTGGTGCTCGCACTCGCGTACGCCGGTCTCCTGGTGTGGGATGCCGTCGCGGACCGGCGGGCGGGCGGTCTGCCCGGCCTCTCGCCGCCGCAGCTGCTCGCCTGCGCGGCAACGCCGCTGCTGCTGACGTCGCTTGCGCTGGCCGGGGCCGCCATCGCCGCCCAGCGGGTGCCGCCGGACCGGGCCCGCGGCGTGCCGGCGTCGCTGGCCGCCGGCGGCATGCTCGTTCTGGCCTTGCCCGGGCTGGCGACGCTGGAGCCGGCGATCTCGTCCGCGCCGTTCAGGTTCGAGCAGCCTGGCCAGGCGAATGGGTCGGCACTGCTCACGCCCGGCCTCAGATACGGCCACGAGGTCGTCAGCACGGCGGTGACGCGGCAGGTGTCGTTCACCTCGATAGTGGTCGGTGCGGCGTTGCTGGCCGCGCTCGCCGTGGTGGTCTGGGGCTGCCTGCGCGCCGCTCGCCCGGTGCCCGGGTGACCGGTGGTTCCGGCTGTACCGTCAGCAGGATCCCGCTCAGGGGTACGGGGCGCCGAGGTAGCGCAGGACGGCCAGGACGCGGCGGTTGTCACCCTCGGCCGGTGGCAGGCCGAGCTTGGCGAAGATGCTGGCCACGTGCTTTTCGACCACTCCCCCGGTCACTGTGAGGGCGGTGGCGATACCGGCGTTGGAGCGGCCCTCGGCCATCAGGGCCAGCACATCGCGCTCGCGTGGGGTGAGCTCGGCCAGGCGGTCCGCGCGCCGGTAGGCCCCGAGCAACTGGCTGACCACCTCCGGATCGAGAGCGGTACCACCGGTGGCGACCCGGGTCAGCGCGTCGACGAAGTCGGCCACGTCGGCGACCCGGTCCTTGAGCAGGTATCCCACGCCAGCGGCGTGGCCAGCCAGCAACTGCGCCGCGTACCGGGTCTCGATGTACTGGGACAGCACCAGCACCCCGATGCCGGGATGATCGCGGCGCAGTTCGAGCGCGGCGCGCAGCCCTTCATCGGTGTGCGTCGGCGGCATCCGGATGTCCACCACCACCACATCGGGGTGGTCCGCGGCCACCGCGGTGAGCAGCCCCTCGGCGTCCGCCACCGCGGCGCACACCTGGTGGCCGCGATCCTCGAGCAGCCCGACCAGACCCTCCCGCATCAGGGCAGCGTCCTCGGCGATCACCACGCGCATCGCTCTCACGCCCGCAGCGGCAGGCAGCAGGACGCCACGGTGCTGTGACGCCTCGACGGTGACCGTACCGGCGTGGCTGTGCTTGGCGGCGTTGGCCAGCAACTCGGCGGCGCAGAAGTACGCGATGGTCTCGATGGCCGGGGTGGGCCGTACCGGAATGTCGGCGACCAGCCGCACCGGCACCGCCGATCCGGCGGCGAGCGTGGCAAGCGCGTCGGCCAGGCCGTTGTCCAACACCGGCGGGTGGATGCCGCGGGCCAGGTCACGAAGCTCGGCGAGGGCGTCCTTGGCGCTGCGATGGGCGGCGTCCACCAGCTCGCGGGCGGCGGCTAGGTCATCCGGTTCAACGCCCTGCCCGAGCTTCTCCTTGGCCCGGCCCAGGTTCATCGCCAGCGCGGCCAGCCGTACCTGGGCACCGTCGTGCAGGTCGCGTTCCACCCGGCGCAGCAGCCTCGCCGTGTCATCCACCGCCCGCGCCCGGGTCTCCTCCAGGTCGCGTACCCGCTGGGCCAGCCGGCCCGGCCCCAACAGCACACGCATCAGCGCCAGGTCGGCGGCTCCCGCCACCCGGGCGATCCAGGGCGCGGCGAGGAGCATCGCCGCGCCTACCGCGAACGCGGCCAGGGTACCGGGGTAGGTGGCGACCCGGAACGACCCGACCGGGGTCAGCACCGGTACCGGATCCAGCCGTACCTGCGGTGGATGGTTGCGGAACAGCCGCCACCACAGCGGGTATGTCATGGCGACCAGCCTGAACGTCCAGCAGAAGACGGCGTACCCATCGAGTACCGCGATCGGCAGCCGTACCAGCAGATATGCCACCGCCCGCCAGCCCGGCCCGTCCCGCCAGCCGGCGACCAGCCAGCCGACCGGTCCCCGGAGGCGCCGCCGCACCGGCGGCGGACCCGCGATCGTCCTGCCGAGCAGGCCCCTCGCCAGGTACCGCTGCACCGCACCGACTCCACGGGCGACGCGCGGGGTCAGCGCCATGGCCACCGCGAGCCCGATGACCACCCAGGCGACGAACACGAAAAGCCCGCCGCCGACCGGAGGACTCGCGTTGTCTCCGGCCCCCGCCGCCAGCCGGACCGCGAGCGCCGGCACGCTGAGCCCGAACGGCGCCGCCAGCAGCGCGCCGATGACACACAGCGCGGCGGTCACCCCGGTCAGGCAGAACAGCAGCTCGCGCGCCGTCCGGACGGTGAACGGCGCGCGGACCACCGCACCCAGCGCAGCACCGTTCATCTGCTCATTGTCCTCGTTCAGGCGTCGTCCTCGTTCAGGCGTCGCGCCGGAGGAGCAGCCACCCGCCCAGCCCGAGGGCCGTCGCCGGGTACCCGCACAGCACCACCATCCCGGCCCAGGCGGGCAGGGTCCCGGGCACCGGTGTGACCACGCCGATCGAGTTGACCAGGATGAACAGCGGGACGAACTTGAGCACCGAGATCCCGAACGGGCCCAGCACGGCGGCCAGGAACAGCGGGACGAACAGCACGCCGAACAGGGCGCCGATGGCTCCACCGGGGTGCCGGACGGCGGTACCCAGCCCGACCCCGACCAGCCCGATCAGGCCGAGGTACGCCCCGGTGAGCAGGACCGGACGCAGGATCGCCGGATCGGCGAGCGTGGCGCGCGGCACCGGTGACCCGGCCAACGCGGCCTGGCTGGCGGCGAACCCGGCCAGGCTGGCCAACTCCCCGACCAGGAACGCGACCGCGCCGAACACCACCGCCTTCGCGGCCAGTACCAGGCCACGGTGGGGAATCGCAGCGAGCGTGGCCCGGATCATCCGGACGAGTACTCGTTGCTCGCCACGAGTACACCGAGCGCGCCCAGCAGCAGCTGAGCCAGCACGGATCCGGCCAGGCCGTTGTTGACCATCTGCGCGGCGGTCGCCACCGGCTTGTGCGAGCGGTACCCGACGGCCACGGCGACGCCGATGCCGGTCATCGCGAGCACCGCGACCGTCAGCAGCCACCAGGTCGAGCGCACGCTGCGCAGTTTGATCCACTCCATCCGCGCCGCGTGTCCGAACCGGTAGTGGCCCGGTACCGGGCTGGCCAAGGTCGCGCTGGTCATGCTCCCCTCACCTCCGGCTCGTGGGTATCCCGACGCGCCGGCTGCCGGTATCCGCCGCCGGTCGCCGGCCGCGGGTAGCCGCCGGCCACGCCGCGGTAGTCGGTGGTCGCCGAGGTGAGCCGCAGGAACTCGTCCTCCAGCGAGCCCGACCGGGCCGACAGTTCCGCGACCGACGCCTCGGCGAGCAGCCGTCCCTGCCCGATCACCACCAGGTGCTCGGCCGTCAACGCCATCTCACCGATCAGGTGGCTGGACACGAACACCGCACGGCCCTCCGTCGCAAGCGACCTCATCAGGGTGCGGATCCATCGGATGCCCTCCGGGTCCAGGCCGTTGACCGGCTCGTCCAGCAGCAGTACGCCGGGATCGCCCAACAGCGCGGCGGCGATCCCGAGTCGCTGCGCCATGCCGAGCGAGAACTTCCCCACCCGCCCGCCCGCC
>WNGE01004816.1_pt1 | contig 30478 bp, 20 predicted proteins | sample 5400651 | NCBI WGS metagenome assembly WNGE01 (sample SAMN13153370, study PRJNA577476) | soil metagenome | isolation source: 60 cm soil or saprolite under grassland replicate 2 | place: USA:California | collected 2016-06-15
CTGACTCATGCGCCAGAATACCGGGCCCCACACTGGCATTTCCTGATCGCCGTGAGGTACGACGGTGGCTTGCCCGCGCAGCACGCTGGTTACGCGGTCCAAAGGATACTTCTCGCCATTGCGTTTGGCCAGGGTCGTCAGATCGGCGGGCAGCGATTTCAGCGCGGCTGCGGCCGGGCCATTCCCCTTTGCGTCTTTCCCGTGGCAGGAGGCACAGTAACTCAGGAACATTTCCTTGCCGGATGCGGGAGAGGTTAGCGGCACCGCTTCGTGCTTGACTTGAGTCTTTGCTCCCTGGGCCGTTGCAATTGTCATACTTGCGAGGACTAGCGTCACCCAGCCAGCGAAATAGCGCATAGCCATAGATTCCTCCTGTGGTCCCGAGGGTCCGCTGCGCTACAGCATCCTCGCGTGACCGTGCTTGAAGTAGAACACGACAGCCACGACAGCCGTTCAGGAGCGAACGGCCAGCGTGGTTATGCCCCCTCAAAACGAAAACTTCATCGCAAACTGCAACTGCCGCGGGTTCAGCATGGTCCGGGGCGTGCCGAACCCTGGGTTCGCCGGTGACCCAATACCGTCCTTGTAGTGCTTCGGCACGGGGTTTCCGAAGAAGTCTGGCAGAGCGAAGACTGAGGTTACTTCGTCTACGTTGGGCCGATTGAGAGCGTTGAACGCATCGAAGCTCAGATTGACCTTCATGCGCTCGGTTAGGTTGAAGGACCGGGAAACGCGAGCGTCCCAGGAACGCAGGGGATCGCCGATATACGTGTTCCTGCCGACGATCCCGACGCGATCAGTCACTGGGTTCGTGTCGCCATTGGCATCAAACCCTGCAAACAGTGTGAAGGGACGACCCGACTGCACTGTGATAATACTGCTCAGCACCCAGTCCTTCACAAGAACGGAACCGTGGTCCGGGGTAGTCGCGCTGAAATTCATCACAAACCGATGGCGTACGTCCTGGTTCGAGAGAGCCCGCTCCGCGTTGTAGTCGAATTGGTTCTGAGGGAGGTTGATGAAGGTCGTGAAATTCCCATTGTCAATGCTCTTCGAAAAGGTGTAATTGGCATTCAACGCGAAATGCCGGCCTATCCTTTCGATGGCTTGCAGCGTAAGGCCGTGATAGTTGGCATTGACCACGCCGTTGTTGAAGTCGAGCAGACCGGCATTCGTAAATTCTGGCCCGCGAGTAAAATGCGGTTTCCCGAACTCCAGGATCGGGGTTCCCTCGCACGGGCTATGGCTGCCGTCCGGGTTGAGCCAACCTTGAGCATCAGCCGGGTTCCCCGGTTTGCTGGTCCCGTCGGGGCAGGAGACGTTAAGGTTATTTCCTCGGATCAGCCGGTGCGCCCCCACAAAAAGATACCCGATATCCACCGTCAGGCCCCGTCCGATTTCGCGGTCGATTTCAAAACTGGCCTGCTCAGCATAGGGAAGCTTGCTGTTGTGACGGTCCATTCCTCCGGCGCCCGGCCCATTACAGTTGAACTGGCCAAGAGGGGGATCACAAAGGCCGGCCATGAGTTGGGGTGGATAGAGGCCAGTTAGGAGAATATCTCTGGCCTGATTCGCCGCTGCTTCCCCAATCCCAATGTTGGTCAGCGAAACGACCTGATCCAATTGCCAGCCGCCATCTCCCGCCCCGTTGCGAACCATCGGAAGTGTTATCGGCGTGGATCCTGCACAACCGGGGTTGGCGTCCGTTGGGTTACAAAGGAATCCAGGGACGTTCTTCTGGTTTCCGGTAATGAAGAAGAAGGTCATGTTGTTGCGGTCATAGAAGAGCCCCGCGCCAGCGCGAATGACGGTCTTGGCGTCCGGCGAGTAGGCGAAGCCCACTCTGGGCTGCCAGGCTCCATAGTACGAGTCAATTTGTCTGCTGAGTCCCGTTTCGAAGTCCCACCGCACACCGTAGTTCAGGGTCAACTTGGGAGTCACCCGCCACTGATCTTGCGCGAAGAACCCCTGATAACCGTGGTTCATGGTAAACGCATAGCTCGGAAACAGGCCCGGCACGAACGCGTTAGGCCAGTTGTGGTCCACAGCTCCGCCTCCGAATGGACCCGTCGGGACAAAGCCCTCGTGGTACTGATCTGCTCCCGGACCGTTTGTTCGTGGAAGCGCGACGCCAAAGAAAGTCACTGCCACCCCGTCTTGGAAATTGCCAGGGACATCCGGGCATCCTGGCTGGTCACTGATCGAATCGATCGGCGGCCCCCCACCGAAGTCCACAAAGTTGGCAAATTCAATCAGGCAATTGAGCCCCGGCATGATAATTCGCGTGGGCGTGAACCCGGGAAAGTTCGAATAGTCCCAGATGTAATTGGAGTCGTAGCCAAACTTCCAGTAGTGATTGCCTTTGATCCATCCAATCGAGTCGGAGAACTGGGCGCGGCTCTCGTAGATTGCATCGAGAGTGCCGAAGTTGTGCCCGAATTCCAGATCGTTCGGAAGGCTCAGATCGGGCTGCCCCGTCGCACCGGGAAAGTTGTAGTGCCGCCTGGAATATTGGCCGAGCACGGTGTTCACCAGTTCCGGCTTCAGCACCGTATTCAGGGTCCCTACGACGGACTGGTCGCGAATGAAAAGATTACGGCCGCCACTCGGTGTACCAATACCGCCGCCATCTTCCGTCTGCCCCACCAGTGTGTTCAGGTCGCGGGCGTCTTCCACGTTGTAGCGCAACGCCAAGCGATTGTTGTTGTTGATCTGGTGATCGAGGCGGGCGAAGCCGTAATCGTTGTCCTTCGTCTTTAAGGTTTCAAGAGGCTCGACCGGAATCCCCAAGTACGATTTCGCGAGATTAATTACGTCAAAATTGTTCCGGAAGTCAGACGGCAGGGTGGGAGACTCCCCGCGCCGCTGTCCTTCATAGTTCAAGAAGAAGAAGGTCTTGTTCTTCCTGAGCGGACCACCCAGAGTGCCTCCGAACTGATTTTGCCGGAGCGTATGCTTCGCCGGTGCCGGCTGTAGAAACGAACGTGCGTCCACTGCGTCGTTCTGCAAGTAATCGTAGATTGAGCCATGTACTTCATTGGTGCCCGACTTGGTCACCACGTTGACGATCCCGCCCAGAGCCCGGCCATATTCCGAACCGAAGCTGTTGTTGACCACGCGGAACTCCTGCACCGATTCCTGCGGTGGCGTGGCGCGCTGCACGCCGGTTTGCGCATTGATGAAATCTGCGCCGTCTACTGTGATGATGTTGCTGAAGGAGCGTTGGCCGCCAAACGAGATCTGGGTGACTTCAAACTCCGTGAAGGTGGTTCCCAGACTGGTCCGGCCTGTCGCCACGCCTGGCGTCAGCAGCGCAAAATCCGTGAACAACCGTCCGCTTACCGGCAGGTTCGTGATTTGTTGCGTCTCGATCACGTTGCTGATCTCGGTCCGCGTCGTTTCGACCGGAGGCGCTTCGGTGGTGACCTTGATAACCTCGGTCGCCGCCGCCACTTTCAAGGTGACATTCACGGTGGCGGTCTGACCTACGCTCAACGGAATGCCGGTCCGGACGTACTTCGCGAAGCCCGCGTTCGCTACCGTCAGTTCGTACGTGCCCGGCGGCAGGTTCGGCACGACGTAGTACCCGTTCTCGTTGGTCGTCGCACTGTAAGTCAGATTTCTGTCCGGCTCACGCAGTGTGATCGCGGCTTTGAGGACGGTGCGCCCGCCTTCGTCCTGCACCGTGCCGCTCAGAGTGGCGAAGGAAATGGTGGCCTGCGCGAACGCCTGCGAGGCGAGAAGCGCAACGAACAGCAGAACAAACAACGGGACAAACAGCCCGCGTGTCGACATAGGGACCTCCCTTATTCGAGCGAACGTACGTTCGATTTTGCGCCCCCAAGCGAGCCCCTGTTCCAAGAGTTGCAGAACGCGGAGCCTTATGCACCCACTAGATCAGAACTGGATTCTTACCCAACCCCACCGTTCAAAAGCCACTGCCGTTTTACGCCGCGGATCCTGCCCTGCGAAGGCCGTGACCCGCCGCTTTCCTCAAGCGCTGTGCGCCAGCGGCATCGACTTGCCCCACACTTCCTGCGCGGTTTCGGCCACCAACCGCAGCTTCGCCTCCTGGTCCGCAGGCGTCACGGCATTGCCCTCCATGGTGGAAGCGAAACCGCACTGCGGACTGAGGGCCAACCGCTCCAGCGCGACAAAGGCGGAGGCGGCTTCAATGCGCGTCTTCAGTTCGTCCTTGCTTTCCAAGTCTGGCTTCTTGGAACTGACCAGACCGAGCACGACGGTGCGGTCCCCTGGCACCTGGCGCAGAGGCTCGAAACCGCCGGAACGCTCGTCGTCGTATTCCAGCAAGAACCGCTGGAAATTTGTATTGCGAAACACTTTTGTGATCGGGCCGTAATCGCCCGCGGCATAGAACTTGCTCTGGTTGTTGCCGCGGCAGAGGTGCAGGCCGAAAGTGACGCCGGGATGATCGCCGATCACCGCATTGTCCATTTCGATGGATAGATCCAGCAGCCGGTCGGGATCGTTGCCGCGCTTCCGATATCCCTCGCGCAGTTCCGGATCGAGCAAGGCTGTGTACTGCGGCGAGTCGATCTGGATGTAGGTACAGCCCAGCCGGATCAGTTCCTCGACTTCATCTCGCAAGATACCGACAAGGTCCGACAGGTAGGCGTCGACCGTGGCGTATGCTCCGGAAGATTTCTTGCTGTCGTAGTAAGCGGCGGCCTGCTGTGCGCTGATCATGGTGGTCTTGGCGGGATGCTTGGTGCGTGCGCGTACGTACGTGAACTCCTCCGCGCACAAAGGCCGCTTGCGGCGCAATTTCGAAACCACCACCGGACGCGGCAGCACTAACTTTTCGCCCTTCTCGTCGCGAAACGGAATTGCCCAGCCGCCGAATTTGTCGAAGCCCTCGACCGCATCGATCAGGTGTCCATAGAAGGCGTAGCGTCGCATCTCGCCGTCGGTGATTACTTCGATTCCGGCGCGAATCTGAGCGGCGACCGCTTCATCGACCGCTCGATCTTCCACGTGTTTGAACGCGGCATCCGTGATCTTGCCGGCCGCGTGCAGTTCGCGCGCTTCCTTCAGGTACGGCGGGCGCAACAGGCTCCCTACTACGTCGCTGCGGTACACGTAATACCTCCCACGAAGGAGTTTTCAACGCGCGGATCACGCACGTAATCCCGGGTGCAGTTGCGTTCTTCCCAAGGCGGGCATTAATTTATCCGACTTCGCACTCGCCTACAACTGGTTACTTTCAAGTGCCCTACTGGAAGAAGAAGCGCCTCGGGTTATCATGACGCGCGACGGAGGAACGCGCAGGTATGCAGGAGACCCTATGACCCGCATCAAGACGACGGTGGTGGGCAGCTATCCCGTTCCTTCGTGGCTGGTCGGCAACACTTCCCGCCTCGTGCTGCGGGATGCAATCATGACCGTGCTCAAGACCCAGGAACTCGCCGGGCTGGATTTGATCACCGATGGAGAACTGGTTCGTTTCGATCCCAGCCACCCTGAGACGAACGGCATGGTGGATTATTTTGTGTCGCAGATGGAGGGGATCCGCAGCCACTTCGCAACGTCGGACTTCGACCGTTATCGCGCCGACCGCGCATCCAGCCAGGGCTTGTTGACCGCCGGCATGGTGGTCGGCAAAATCGGCGACGGAACGCTCAACCTCCCTCGCGACTACGAACTGGTTGCCACCCTCACCCACACTCCGCTGAAGTTCACTTGCACGGGACCCCACATGCTTTCGCGCATGGTGACCAACTGCTTCTACAAAGACATCGCCGAGTTGGCTATGGATATTGCCGGTGTCCTGCGCCGCCAGATTGAACTGGTGGAAGCCGACACCGTCCAGCTCGACGAAGCCTGTATCGCCGGCTACCCGCAAGATTCGCTTTGGGCCGCCGAAGCGATCAACTACGTTCTCGACGGCATCCTCAATGAAGGCGCGGTGCATATCTGTTTCGGCAACTACGGCGGACAGCCGATGCTGCGCGGCTTCTGGCGCGATCTGATTCCTTTTCTCAATTCGCTGCACGCCGATCACCTGGTGCTGGAATTTGCGCGCCGCCGCTATGACGAACTGAACGTCTTCGCCGATCTTGACCCAAAGATCGCCTTAGGCATCGGCCTGGTGGACATCAAGGACAACGAGGTCGAGAGCCCTGAGCTGATCGCCTCGCGTATCGAAAAAATCGTGAAGACGTTGGGCCCGGAGCGGCTGCGCTACGTCCATCCCGATTGCGGCTTCTGGATGCTGCAACGCAGCGTGGCCGACCGCAAGATGCGCGCCGTGGTCGAAGGCAGAAATCTTTTTGAAGGGAGAGCCTAGGGACCTCAGCGATGGCAGCTTCAACCATCAGCGATGCGGAAAAAGCTCAGATCCGCGCCGTGGTCTTCGGACACCTCGCCGGCGTCGTCCTGGCGCCCACCGTCAAAGCGCTGTGGGACCGGCGCGTGTTCGATCTCTTTGAGGCTGGCGACAAGTGGGTCGAACTCGACCGTGTCCTCGACCAAACCCGCGCCAACCGTGGCTACCTGCGCGCGGCTCTTCGCCTGCTGTCGTCGTGCGGCTGGCTGCGACAGCGCCTCGAAAACGGCCGCCCGCCAAGCTACTCGCTGACTCCCGAAGGGAGTATCGCCCTCAGCATGGCGCCGCTCCTCTATGGCGAAGTGCTCTCCTTCGTCTCGAAAGCAATTTTCCTTGAAGACTTCCTATTTGGTGAATCCGATCGCCCCGTCCTCCCTTCCCTGCAGGAACTGGTGCGCCGATCGAAGGAACACTGGGGCGTGCAACCACAATCGGACCCGGTCGCCGAGCAGGTGCGGAATCAGATTTGCAGACACCTCGATGGAATGATCATCGGTCCGACCATGGTGGCTCTGGCACGCGGCGGCATCCTTGCCCAACTTGAGCAGGCGCCGGTGGATGTCAACTCGATTTCCGCCAATCGCGCCAGCTTCGCGTACATCCTAGATCTGCTGGCCTCCCAAGGCTGGATCGTGCGCGACAAGAACAACCTGAGCCTCACTCCATGCGGCCGATACGCCGCCCAGATTGCAACTTCGTATGGCGTCACCATTTCGTATCTGCCTCTCTTCGACAACCTGAGCACCCTGCTCTTCGGCAATGCCCGCATCTCGCGCCTTGACGAAAGCGGCGTCGAACTGCTCGTCAATCGCGGTATGAACGTGTGGGGAAGCGGCGGCGCGCACCGCACTTACTTCAAGAAAGTCGATGAGATCGTCATCGAGATCTTCAACCGGTCGCTCAGTCTCCAACCCCGAGGCATTTGCGACATGGGTTGTGGCGACGCCAGCTTTCTCGAACATCTCTTCTTCGTTGTGAAGAACCACACTGCGCGCGGCCAGGCGCTGGACAAGCATCCCCTGGTCCTGGTGGGCGCGGATTTCAACAAAGTGGCGCGGCGCGTAGCCAAGCAAACACTGCGCAAGGCCGGCATTCCTGTCTATCATGTGATCCCAGGCGACATCAATCGTCCGGCGCAGCTGGCCAGCGACCTTGAAGCCCTGGACCTGGACATTCACGATCTCCTCCACGTCCGCTCGTTCCTCGACCACAACCGCCCCTATATTCCTCCGGCGAACTACGAATCCGGGGCGCGTACGGGAAAATCAACGGGAGCGTTCGCTCATATGGGAGAAGAAATTCCCTGCGACGAACTGGAAGAAAACCTGGTCCGGCATCTGCGCCGATGGGCGCCCTACGTTGGCCGTTTCGGACTGCTTGTCCTGGAGCTCCACACGCTCCCTCCCGATCTGACGGCACAGCATCTGGAACACACTCCCGCAGTAGCCTATGACGGCACCCACGGCTTCTCCGACCAATACCTGGTTGAGTTACCGCTGTTCCTCGACTGTGCCCGCGAAGCGGGCCTCTGGGCGGACGAACGACACCAATGCAAATTTCCGCCGTCAGAGCTGGCTACGGTAAGCGTCAATTTCTTCAGGACGGAAGTTTGGGAAAGCCCGTAGTTGGAGCGCAGCACGTAGGGACCGCCGCCCTCGGCTGTCCGGCCGAGCGCGGCTCGGCTCTGGACTCCGAACACTACTTCTGCGGCGCTTGATTTGCTTGGCTTTGATTCGCTCGAAAAATGACGTAGGCCCGAATGTCCGCAGCGTCCTTCTGCGACACTTCCTTGGCAAATGACACCATTCCGAGCGACTGATAGGCACCGTCGCGCACGATCTTGAACCAGCGGTCATTCGCCAGCGTACTGGAGTAGCGAAGATCCGGCAGCACTCCTCCGCTGACTGCCACATCGCCATGGCAGGAAGCGCAGAAACGCTGGAAGAGCGCTTCCCCACGGTGAATCGTGGCGGAGTCAGCCACCGAGCGCGGCGGATTCAAGACTGGCTCTTCCACCTCTGCCAGCGGAGGCAAACTCCTCTTCCCGCCTAGTTTGAACGCCAGCATACGGCTGACATTCCGCACGCGGCCAGACTTGAACGAAACCTCACCGGTCGCCAGCGGAAACACTCCGCCCCATCCCGCGAGAACCGCGATGTACTGTTCGCCTTTCACGGTGTAGGTCACAGGACCGGCCATCACACCCGTCTGCGCGTCAAACGACCAGACCTTCTCGCCCGTGTCCGCGCGATACGCCTCAAAGCGACCAGCGGCCGTGCCCTCGAAGACGAGATTTCCCGCCGTGGCAAGGGTTCCGCCATTCCACGGTCCCGGCCGCTCGACTGCCCATGCTTGCTTCTGCTGCACCGGATTCCACGCAACCAGTTTTCCCTTGACGGTGTCGAGAATCGCCTTCTTGATCTTCGGATCCTGTGGCATGCCCGCCGCCACCGTATCAATACCGTAGTTGGCCGCCAGCTTCTTGAACTCGAAGTTGTCCGCCGACTTGAACTTGAACCCAACATCGTTCACGGGAATGTAGGTCAGTCCAGTGATCGGGCTGTACGACATGGGTTGCCAGCTATGCGCACCTAAAGGCCCCGGAACAATTGGCGGCGGATTCTTTCCGGGGTAGTGGGCAATATCAGTTTCCATCGGGCGTCCGGTTTTCAGATCGACTCCGGTGGCCCAGTTGATGAACGTGTAGGGCTTCGCCGAAATGACAGCGCCGTTTTCCCGGTCGATTACATAGAAGATCCCGTTCTTCGGAGCGTGCAGGAGCACCTTGCGCGTCTTGCCATCGATCGGAATATCGGCGAGGATCATCTGTTCCGAGGAATCGAAGTCCCAGTCGTCGGCTGCGTCTTCCTGATAGTGCCAGACGTACTCTCCCGTCTCCGCCCGCAGCGCTACGATGGAGCAGGTGAGCAGATTGTCGCCGCCTTTCGGGCTCCGGATCTTTCCGTTCCACGGTCCGCCGTTACCGGTACCCACATACAAGAGATCGAGCTCGGGGTCGTAGACGATGGCGTCCCAAACCGTCCCACCGCCCCCGACTTTCCACCACTCGCCCGACCACGTCTTCGCCGCTTGCGCCAGAATCGCGCTTTCGAAAGGTTTAGCAGGATCGCCCGGCACGGTATAAAACCGCCACACCATCTGGCCGCTCTCCGCATCGTACGCGGAAACATAGCCGCGCACGCCGAACTCTCCACCGCCATTGCCGATGATCACCTTTCCCTTGACGATGCGCGGCGCGCCGGTGATGGTGTAGCGCCAGTTCCGGTCAATCGTCAGCTGCTCCCAAACCAGCTTGCCGGTGGCTGCGTCGAGCGCTATCAATCGCCCGTCCAGCGTTCCGACGTAGACCTTCCCTTTCCAAAGCGCGACGCCCCGGTTGACAACATCGCAACACGCGTTCACTCCCCACTCCGGTGGAACCTTAGGATCGTAGGACCAGAGCAGTGCGCCGCTGGCCGTGTCCAGCGCAAACACCTTGCTCCAGGCCGAGGTGAAGTACATGACGCCGTCCACCACGATCGGAGTCGCTTCCTGCCCGCGGTGCGTGTCTAAATCGAAGTACCACGTTAGCCCGAGCTGATTGACGTTTCGATCGGAAATATCAATGAGTAGACTGAAGCGCTGCTCGTTGTATGTGCGTCCGTAGGTTAGCCAGTTGCCCGGTTCATGATCGGCGTTGACCAGCCGAGCTTCGTTCACGCTTTCTGGCCTTGCCTTTTGCCGTTGGAAGTCTTTGATCGTGGACCGGCTGCAGCCGCAGGACACCACCACAGTCAAGACAAGCAGAATTCGTCCGTCGGTAAGCCAGCTCATTCTTCTCCTTGGCAACTCGGCTGCGCGCCCTTTTCAGTGGTGGGACCGCGACCCTCGGCTGGACGCCTTACGCCCAGCCCGCTTCGCGTTCTGCGAAAGTTTCTCGATGACTTCCCTGGGCAGAGGCACAGCTTTCATCCGGTTCGATTCGGTCGGGTGCGCTGCCGCCCACACTCGCGTCTCCTGTCCTTCCAGCGTAAGTACCCCCTCCAGGAAGAATCTGTGGGTGATGACGAAACTGCTTTTGCGCAATTCCGTAACACGGGACTCAACTTCCAGTTCATCGCCGTAAGTGGACGGTGCGATGAAGCGGGCCCGGGCATCGACAATGGGAATGCCCATCGCGCCATAAGATTTGAAGAGATCGCGAATGGGAAGCCCGGCCGCCAGAAAGAGGGCGGTTGTGCAGGCGTCAAACCAACGAAAATAGTTGGCGAAGAAAACGATATCGGCGGGATCGCAATCTCCGAATTCGATCAAGATTCGCTTGCGATTGGCAAACATGTTTTAGATCAAACCTCCCGGTCTCAAGCCACGACTCGCGACACTCTGCGCAGACATCCGAACAAGCTGGCCAACGACTTCACATCTGCGTCCTTCGGAACATCCCGCTGCGACGTGAGCACACAGAGATTGGTGTCCCGTGCCAGGGCCTGCAGTGACTTGCCCAGAGCGCGATTTTCTTGCTGGCCTGGCAGCAAGCATGTTTCCGGCAAATACGCGGATGCCAAGGCAGTCGCCGACGACGGGATTGTTCCCGATGCCAAATCGATCGCTCTGGGACAAATCACATCCTGGCAACCTGCTTCCAGTGCGACAACTGCGGACTCTGGCGGTGGGCCGTCAAAGAGAAATACAGGCAACGCCTCATAGAAGCGGATGGCGTTCACAATGGGGAACAACAACTCTGCCCATGGCTTGTAATCGTGGATTGACGGGCCGTCCTCGCGAATGAAGATCACGTTGGCGCCGGACTCGAGGAAGCTCGTGCAAACCGCCGCGGTTAGTTCTGCCGCGAACGGAACGATATCGTGATGGGAAGAGTCGTTGGCGCGCGCGCTTCCCACCAACAAGTCGGCGAGCGCGCACGGTCCGGACACGCCCGCCATCAACGCCGGTTCTCCGGGCAACATCACCTTCAGCCGACGTAACACATCGCAGGCCACGGGAATCCGGCCATGTCCCGCAATCTCTCCCGGCGCTCGCACTCGTTCCCGAAGGTCTGCAGCATTTCCTTCCGGCGGACGCAGCACTCGGGTCATTTCATCCGCGCTCCAGTTCAGCTCGCAACCCAATGCCTCAGCCTCCAGATAGGGATCGAAGTAGCCGGTGACACCATCGAGCCCCAACACGTTACGAATTTGGCGTTGCGAACTGGCGATCTGGGTGGCATTCGCGAGGAACGCGCGCGGCGACAGGTTCTCGAGCCTGGCTCCGAGCGAGAAGACAATGGGCAGCAGCAAGGGACGCGGCAGCAGATCGCCTTGCAGCATCGCCCGAATCATCGCTCGCGGTGTCAGTTCAGCCACCAGTTTCTCCTAAGGCCGGAAGACCGGTCCCGTCGGCTTGGCATCCGGCCAGGACCCGTAATACTGCAGAATTTCCTGCGGCGGCGATTGCTTGCTCCATTCCGCCACAAAATCGTCGTAGGACTTTCCACGCGCCAGCCGTGCCTTGCGCTCTGCCGCCCGCAATTCGTCCGTGCGTGCGACGTCCACTTTGCCGCGTTCGGTATCGAAGGCGACGCGGTAGACATTCGCTGCCGTCCACTCTGAGATGATCTTCTTCTTCAAGTCCACGGCCACGCCTTCCGGCGGCCGCTCCAGCGGATCGCCGTAGCCTGGTCCGCCTCCACTGAAGCCGAACAGCAGGTCACCCTCGCTGTACATCTTCGGAGTACGGGCGATCAGTTCAAACGTCCAATCCCCCTGAATGGAGCGGTCTTCCAGAAGTTCACGGTGGTCCAGCGTCAACTCCGGATCGCCTTCTCGCATGCGCGCGAGCATATCGGTTTTGCATACGCTGATGCCGGGAATCGGCGCTGAAGCATACCCGCCGAACAAGGGCTGGCCGAGCGGCACTTTGCTGCCATTGCCCATGCACAGAGACAACATGTTCGGCACTTTGTGAATCATCCACTGCTGCACGGCGCCAGAGCCGCCGCGGTGGAGCCCGGGACCGGAGGAATCCTTCCAGTGCTGGGACAGGTTGACGGTGATGGGCAGCTCCCCTTCCACCTGTTCGCAGTCCGGAGCGCGCCCGAAGGCGCACCAGGCGAAGCCATAAGCATCCATCCCGTCGTCGGCGGCGCGTCCGCCCTGCCCCTGCGTGTTGAGCGAGAACGAGAGCACATCGGAGACCGCCAGATTCCACTGCGAATGGCCGGCGCATATTTGTGCCGTGTGCTGGCTTCCGGGGGCAGACGCTACCTGGGTCCAGAGATTGGTCGCATACATCATCTTGGCGAAGCAGTTGTGAGTTGCGCACCGCGTCTGCATCCCGATGTACACGCAGCAACTGGTCGCCGCCAGTTTGTCGGGATTCAGAATGATGCCTTCCGGGAAGACAAAATCGATCGGCGCGAATGTGGAACTGCAAATGGGCAAATCGTGAAAGAAGTACTCGTACATGAAATTGGCGATATGCCCCACGACCGCCTGCGTGTGAACGTTGTAGGAAGAAGGATTCTCGGGCGAGGTGCCCGCAAAGTCGAACGTCAGCCGGTCGCCCGACTTGGTGAGGGTGAGGAAGCAGGCGCGGACCAGGGCCGGCGTCCATCCGATGGCATCGTTGAATACGACGCTGCGAAATTTGCCGTCGGGAAGCGCCTTCACTTTCTGGAATGCGCCTGCCTCAGCAACGTCCAACATCTTCCGCATCAAGCCGACGATGAACTCGACCCCGCGCTTCTCGATTTGTTCCAGCAAGCGGACGCGCACGCGGTCGGCGGTGGTGCAACGTGCCCGCAAATCGGAAATGAACATGGCGGGCGCGCGCAGGCCGTACACCGAATAGAACTCCAGGAAATCGTTCCGTAATTTGAAGTTCTCGCCGATCTTGATGGGCGGCATATTCAATCCCTCATCGAAGCGCGACTTGGCGCTGAGCGGCATTCCTCCCGGTTCGATCGCGCCCGTCTCGGTCGTATGCAAAGCGGCTGTCGCCCAGGCAATCAGACAGCCCTCATGAAACACGGGCATGATCGCTACCTGATCGGGATTGTGGATTCCGCCGTAGAGCGCGTCGTTGGTGTAGAAAATGTCTCCGTCGCGGATGCCGGGGTTCTCCTGGTAGTACTTCAAAATGAACTTGATGATGATGGGCTGAATGATGGCGTGGAGATACGTGCCGCATGAGCCATTGATCAGGTCTCCTCCGGCAGTGAAGATGGCCACCATCGAATCGCCGGAGACGCCAAAATAGCTGCGCGAGGAGCGTATGAAGACTTCCATGGCCTCGTCGAGAATGTCGTTGGTGATCTGCACGCCGATCTCGTAGCTGCCGTGTTTGATCGTCTGGACACATTCCTTCTCATAGTCGGTAGCCGGCGCCGGCTTCAACCACTGCAACTTTTCCGCCAAGGTTGGTATAGGCATAGTTCCCGCTTCGCTACTCCAGAATTCCCAGGCCGTGCTGATCGATCGAAAATCGCAGTGGCTCGGGAACGACCAGCGTGGTGTACTCCCCTTCCACCACGGCCGGCCCGTAGATCAAATTGCCGGGCCGCAGCTTCTCGAATGAATAAATCCCCGTGATGCAGAAATCTTTCTTGTCTGGCCAGTACACCACGCGCGTGCCTTTGGCAGCGGCCTCCGGGCTGTAGCCTTCAAGTGGCAGTTTCGGCAAGGTCACCTTTTGCGTGGGCACAATCGCCTTCAGAACGAAGGTGTCCAGAAACACGCCGCCATCGGGATTTACCACGAATGGGCTGAATGCTTCGCTGAATTCTTTGGCGAAGGCGTCGCAGATGGCCCGAACGTCTTCCTGGCCGCGGACAAACAGTAAGGGCGACAACGTGCGCTTCACGTGGAACTGGCCTCCATAGAGCATGTCCAATTCCAGAACGAAATTCGCCGCCGCCGGATCCAAGCCTTCTCCCGCCAGGTCCCTTTTCGCATTCTCGATCAGCAGAGAGACGGCGCTATTGAACGCGTCGAATTCATTGGTGAGTTGATGCGTACCCGGCTCCATCAACGTGAGCTTCTTCGAGTGTTCGTAGACGTGCATGATGTCCATCGTCGACGATCCCCAGGCACAAAACACCGGCGAGAACGGGAAAATGACAGCCTTCGGAATGTCTGCGCGGAAGCCCTCAACATGCGTGGGACCAGCGCCCCCGGCGGCGAACAGAATAAACTCCTCCGGGCTGTAGCCCCGCAGGTGCACTTCCTTCATCATGGCCGACGACATGTTTTCATCCACAATCTTACGGATGATGGCGGCGGCCTCTTCCAAGCCCAATCCCAGAGGCTTCGCAATCTTCTCGCGCACCGATTGCGCCGCCTTGGCCGCGTTGAGAGCGAGCTTTCCTCCGTAGTAGTAAGCCGGATTGATGTAGCCCAGCACCACGTCCGCATCCGTCACCGTGGGCTCGGTGCCACCACGGTTGAAACACACCGGCCCAGGCATGGATCCCGCACTTCGCGGTCCAACCTGCAACTGGTTCTTCAGGAGCTTGTTCAGCGACGCGATCGACCCGCCGCCTGCGCCGATCGACAGAGTCTTGATCATCGTGATGCCAACCATCCAGCGGTCGATCACGGGACGGAAGTCGTAACTGCGCACGCTGTCTTTGACTACGAGGCCAACGTCAAAGCTGGTGCCGCCCATATCCGCCATCACCACGTTGTGGACGCCCAGCGACTTGGCCACATGGTGGGCGCCCATCAGACCGGAAACCGGCCCGCTGTTGAAGGTGCGGCTGGCGGCCGTCTTGAAGACCTCGGCAATGCCACCGGAACTCTGGATCATCGACAACGAACGCTTGTAGCCGCGATCCCGCAGCTTGTCCCAGCAGGTCGAGAGCTCGATTTGCATCGAGCGCTGCAGGTAAGCATCGAGAATCGCAGCCATCGTGCGCTCATACTCGCCTAGCTTTCCGGATACTTGACCCGCGAGCACGACCGGCATGTAGCCGATATGGAATTCCTTGTACTCGCTGCGAATGATGTCTTTTACTTTTCGCTCGTGAAGAGGATTCAGGAATCCCCACAGCAGCGAGACCACAAAGGCCCGCGCACCCCGGCCAACGAGATACCGCACCTTTTCCCGCACGTCGTTTTCTTTCGAGCAGCCGGTTCAGAGCGATGGTGGTGGAATACCGGATCATGTCCACCGCCGGCAGCAGGTTCTCCATGCGCAAGCCCAGCGCCTGCGCGCCTTCCTGGATCACATTCGAAAAGCAGACCGAGAGATCATAGAGCGTGGTCGGAACTTTGCGAATGACGGTTTGTCCCTCGTAGTTCAACACCATGTCGGTGAAGGTTCCACCCACGTCGATGTCGATCGAGTTCATGACGCCGCCTCGAGCCGTTGGTTCTTCAGGACGAGTTCTCCGCTCTCCAGCCGCTTTTTGAGCGCATCGAGATCGATCTCGATGTCGTGGGTAATCGGGTGCCCGGGCGGCAGGTACTCGGTTTCAATCTGCGTGCCACATCCGGGACAATAGAATTCGACGATTCGCACCCAAAGTGGATCGGGCGCAAAACTGAAATTGCCCTCGACGATCGGGTTGTGCACCTCGCGCGGGTCCCGGTCATAGAGTAAGAGCCCCCTCTTGTAGTTCTCGCGCGCCGGGCCCAGAACCCGGTCGCAGCGATTACAAAGCCACTGCTCCCGGTCTAGATCCAGATCGAGGTACTCAGTAACCCGCATGCGACGATCACCTGTTGTGGTCATGAAAGCTGCGTCTCCAACTCGCCTATCGATCAACTGCCAGTGTCTAACTCGTGCCGCGTCGGATCAATGCGTTGCCGTAATGATCCATCTCCAGATTCCACTCCGGCGGAACCAGGTAGGTGCTATTTGCGGACTCGAGAATCGATCCTCCCGGCAGGACGTTTCCTGGCCGTAACAACTCCCAGCGATAGAGGGTGGCTTTTTGCTTGCCGCTTCCTTGCATCACTCTGCGCATGCCGAGTTGCGCACTGTTCGGGTCGTGGTCCCCTTTTTCCTTCATTACGAGGGCCGGTTTTGAGATTGCTTTTTTCACTCGCATGCGCACTAAATCCACCGTGGCATCGTCCCCGGGGAGATCGGGCGTAAGAACGCGCCGTAGTTCCGCACCGCTGCCGAAGCGGAGCTGCGGGCACTTTATGCATCGCGTCGTATCGCCGGCCCGCGAAACTTCCAGTTCCACCGAGCACTCCGTATTCTCGGGTGTAATCCCCTCGCCCAACAGGTCACGCACTCCCTGGTTGCGCATTTCTTCCAGGACCTGGTTGAGCGGCGTTATTTCCGCGCCGTCGCGCAGCAAAAGATGGAACGAGCGCTCGTAGACATGGCAGATGTCCGACACCGACGATCCAAACGCGCTGAAAACAGGGCCCAGGTCGAAGAGATAGGTCGTCCGGATCCCGGCCCGTTGCGCAACCCCGCACGCAAACAGCCCGCCGTTGCCGCCGTAGGCAAACAGGACGTGATCCGATAGGTCTTGCTGGAGTTCCTGGCTGGCCTTCACAATCATGCCCGCGACCATGTCGTATGCGCCGTCAATAACAGCACAGCAGGCGTCCTCTACGGATGTTCCCCGTGGACGCGCCACTTGGCTTTCAATGGCTTCGCGGGCGGCCGCCAAATCCAGGTGCTTGCTGCCCCCGAGAAAATACTCCGGATCAATCAGACCCGCGGTTACGAAGGCGTCCGTCAGAGTCGGCTTGTCCCCGCCGAGCCCATAGCAAGCTGGTCCTGGAAACGAACCCATACTTTCCGGGCCCAGCCGCACGCCGTTTTCGTTCGCCGTGACCACGCTGCCACCACCCAGTGCGATGGAACGCAGATATGGCAGGTTGATTCGTACGGGAATCCCAAACAGATCGCTCTGCTGGGTATGCAGCGGCTCACCGTCGCGGATAATGCCCAGCTTTGCGGTGGTCCCGCCTACGTCCATCGCGAGGACGCGCTTCAATCCGTATGCTTTGGCCAGATAAGCCGCGCCGTAAATCCCGAGCACAGGACCGGACTCCAGCGTATCGATCGCTCGCGTCTTCGCGATGCCGGCCACCCCGCCATTGATGTGACTGATGAGAAACGCCCGCAAATATCCGTGCGTATACCGCAACTCGTCTTCCGCCTTGAACAGCGTGGCTGCCAGCGCGCTGTGAAGGTAGGCGTTGATCACCGCGTAGTGCGTGCGCGTGCTGTCATCCGTGTTCTGGCAGACGTCGCTACCGGTAAGCACCGGCACCGATCCCAGGTAGTGGTCCGGATATTGTTCGTCGATGACCCGCTTGATCCGTTGCTCCGATTCCGGGTCCTGCAGCGCCCCTTTCAGGCTGATGCAAATGCGGCGAACCCCGTTTTCGAGCAACAACCGCACCGCATTCAGAACCGCAGGGTCGTGCACCCCATCAATTCCGATGACGTTTTTTCCCTCCACCAGTTTGTTGAGGAGTACACTGCTTTCTCTGCTGCCATACAGATCCTTCTCGTGTCCCTGGCTGACCAGCAAACCGAGCTTGGGGCCACGCAGCTCTGCCAGCACATTGGAAGTAATCGTTGTCGACCACCGGAGCAGTTCGACCTTCTCCAGCAAGCTTCCGAGATCGGAGAAACCGAGTTGGGCCGCTCCTTGCGACAGGCAGTCAAACAAACATACGGTCAGATCATGGGGAGTGGAATCCACCTTAGTCCAAACCGTTCGAGGGCCGTCGCTGAAAAGCCCGTCGGTCAAGGTTCCGCCTACGTCGATGTCAACGCTATACATGGATCGTTCTAACTACCGGTGCAACGGGGACTCCGACTTTGTTCTCGTAAAGTTGCCTTGCCGGTCCAGATAGTCGCGACCCCGCATTGCCCCCACTCCCGTACTCGTCTTTTTTACGTGTGCGACTCTTCCGCGGTGCGCAGTACTCTAGCGAACGTCCGTTCTAATTTGCAAAAACATTTCACCAACGCGTTACCGATTCGTTCTTTATCAGTATCAGTGCCTCAGGATTTAGCCGCTGGAAGACCCACGCCGGGTTGCGGATCCATCCTTGACTTCCACAATCACGAGGCTGATCTCGGACGGTCCGACATTCTCCACCATGTGTGGCGGCAGCGGCTCCAACCATTGCACCGCCGAAACGCTTGGCGGAGCGCCCGCCTGACGGCTATCGAACAGGACATTTCCCTCTTGATCGCGCCGGATGAAATCGCTCGAACTCAGCACATAGGCAACGCAGGGCCATCGGTGAGTGTGAAGAGGAACCGTGTCGCCTGCCGGAATATGCGTATGAATCACGCGCACTCGATCGTTCTCCAGAAAGAGTTCGTGGTGCGCGGGCGCTGCCCGCAACGCATCGAGCGCATCCGGCCACGGCCAGTCTGGTCGAACTGAGGGCGCGGAAAGCTGGTTCATTGTGGCCTCCCCTGACAGCCAGAGTACGGATCTCAGCAAAACTGCGCGATGGTGGTCTCGAACGCACGAGTTGCCAATTCCTGCAATGGTAATTTGCGGAGCTCTTCGGACAGGACCTCGATCCCCCAAGGCCCCGTGTATCCTGCACGCTGCACGTTGGCGATAAAGCCTTTGACATCGAACTCGCCTTCGCCACAGAGCCTGCGATGATTGATGGTGTCTTCATGAAGACTCCACGGCGCGGTGAAGGTTCCATCGTTCAGTTCCACGCTTATGATGTATTCCAGCGGAACCCGCGCGACCTCGTCGTACGGGACACCGAGCTTCACCATGTGCCACAGATCGAAGCAGATGCCACCGTTCTTCGCGCCCGCCCCCTCGACCATGGCCAAAGTCTCTTCCAGCGTCCGGATCATGGCAAACGGCATTAGTTCAAATCCAACCCGCGTGCCGTGATGGGCAGCGTCAGCACACAAAGCCTGAAACGCTTCGATCAGACGTGGCATGGGACAGCTCTCCTGAAAAAAATCTCCTACCTTTACGTGTCTGGCGCCCAGCACTTCGGCTGCTTTGAACAATCTCTGTTTCTGAAGATCGGACTTTTTCTTCCTCTCGCCCTCCAGGAACCAGTCAGTCAGAAATTCCAGTTCGACATGTTTGATCCCGTTGTCGTCGAGGATTTGTTTCATCTCGTGCAGTGTTCGCCCCTCGAGTACGTGGTCCAGGTCCGCGTGCCAAATGCCAAAACCCTTGAACCCGGCTTTGGCCGCCGCTTCTACACGTTCCCGAAAATCGAACGGACTGTACTCTCGATCGGTGTGCGGCAGTCCCGCCGAAATGGTCCAGTAAGACGCGAGCAACTCGACATCGCGTTTCATTCCTTTTCTCCCGTGACCGTGCGCCCGTAACGAACCAGTCGGCTACAACAAATGCGTACTCTTCTAGTGCATCTGGGACGCCTTTGCAACTTGTTCTTCAGTTGCCTGCGATCGTCTCGGATACAATGCTTCGGCACTGAGGCTCTGCCCATGAGCAACACAGCCGAAAACGCTCCACCGCAACTATCCGATAAGAAGCAATGGGATCGGATTGCCGGTAGCGAGCAGTTCAAGGATCTGCTTCAGATCAAGAAAATGTTCATCATTCCGGCATTCGTTTTCTTCCTTGTGCACTATTTCGCTCTGGCACTCCTGGTAGGGTATGCGCCCAAACTGGCATCGACGCGCGTGGTCGGGACCGTGACGGTCGCTTACCTGTTCGCGCTCTCGCAATTCGTCATGGGGTGGATCATTGCCGGTCTCTACCTGCTCGCTTCTACCAGATTCGACGCGCTCACGAAAGATATTCTCGCGAGCGTCGCGGCATACGAAAACGAGCGGCAAGGAGACAAGTAAGTGCCGACCTCACTCGCAGTGTTCCTGCTCTTCGTGGCAAGTACGCTGGGAATCACCTATTGGGCGGCCAAACGCTCGCGCGGCGCGAGCGCCTATTTTGCGGCAGGACGGCGAATCACCGCATGGCAGAACGGATTTGCTGTGGCAGGAGATTTCATGAGCGCGGCGTCGTTTCTTGGGCTCATCGGCTTGATCGCGCTGCAAGGATTGGACGGATTTCTGTACTCGGTCGGCGGTTTCGTGGCCTTCGTGACCATCCTCCTGTTAGTTGCGGAACCGTTGCGCAACACCGGTAAGTACACGATGGGCGACGTGCTGGCATACCGGCTCCGGCCGCGCCCCGTGCGCGCGTTGGCGGCGCTGAGCACATTGACGGTAGCCACCTTCTACATGATTGCGCAGATGGTTGGGGCAGGGGCGCTGGTCACGCTGCTGCTGACAGATTCGGGTATTAGTTACAACCTTGCTGTCATCGGGGTGGGCATCTTGATGATGGTTTACGTGGTGTTCGGCGGCATGTTAGCCACGACTTGGGTGCAGATCATCAAGGCCATGCTGCTATCGGCATGTACTCTGATTCTGACGCTGCTCGTATTACGACACTTTCATTTCCATTTGGTGGAGTTCTTTGCCGCGGCCAGTCAAATCTCGCACCTCCAGCATGGACAACCCGTGGTGAGTGATTTCCTTCAGCCCGGATTACATTACAAGCCCCCTCATGGCCCCCTCGATTTGATTTCCTTGAGCTTGATCTTCGCTTTCGGAACCGCGGGCCTGCCCCACATCCTGGTGAAGTTCTATACCGTTCCCGATGCGAAGACGGCGCGCCACAGCGTGGTGTGGGCCATGATTTTGATTGGCAGTTTTTACGTGATGACCTCGGTCCTTGGCCTTGGCGCAGCCGTTCTGATTGGCCCCGATGACATCGTGAAACACGGCGGAACGAACATGGCGGGCCCACGGCTGGCACAGGTTCTGGGAGGGAACGTTTTCCTGGCAGTCGTGTCGGCGGTTGCTTTCGCCACCATCCTTGCGGTCGTGGCCGGGCTCATGATCAGCGCATCGACTTCCTTTGCCCATGATTTCTGGACGAACGTGGTCCATCGCGGAGTAGAACGAAAATCCGGAGAAAGCGTCCTGGTCGCGCGGATCGCAGCCCTGGCAGTGGGCGCCGTGTCAGTTCTGATCGCGATTGCGCTGGGGCCGGCATCGAACGTCTTGATTCTGGCAACCTTCGGGATGGCGGTCGCCGCTTCAGCGAATTTTCCCGTGCTTGCGCTCTCGATCTTCTGGCGCCGATTCAACACCGCTGGCGCGGTGGCAGGAATGACGGTTGGCCTGCTGGCCACCGTCGGACTGATCGTGGCGGGGCCGAATGTCATGGGGATCGATTCGTCCAATGTCCTGGGCGCGACGCGCCACTTGATTCAGGCCCAACCTTGGTTCCCGTTTGAAAACGTCGGAATTGCCAGTGTGCCACTTGGATTTCTGGCGGCGTTCGTAGGGACGTTGTTGGGCAAGGAACCAGGTGCGGAAGCCAGCTTCAACGAGTTACTCGTGCGGGCTCAAACCGGATTAGGAGCGGAGAAAGCTACGGCTCATTGAAGTGGACCCAACAAACCAGTAGTTGTCTTGAGAACTCACGGCGATGTATTGTCCCTTCGTCCATCGGTAATCCTCTCCCGCAGTGACGCGGCCATGCTCAACGATAGTTCGGGGGATGGACCGACTGGTCCATTCCCATGCACTTTTGCCCACCTTTCGCCACGTTGACGCTGATCAACCGCGGCTCGTGTGCCGCAAACGCCGCTCTCAGCGCGGGCTCAAGCTCTTCCGGGCGATCTACTTCTTGCGCCGCCATGCCGTACCCTTGGGCAATTTTCACCATGTCGATGCCGGGGATATCCATGCCGGGAACGTTCCGGCCAACCTGAGTGAAATCGCAAAAACCTTTCAAGGCCGAGTAGTCGGAGTTGCGCAACACGATTACGATCACAGGCGCCTTCTGTTGAACCGCGCTCCATAGCGCCTGGATCGAGTACTGGATCGAACCATCGCCGATCGGGCACACGACTCGCCGTTCAGCATGCACCATCTGCAGGCCGACCGCCGCCGGCAAACCAAATCCCAAAACGCCGTTGGGCACTGAGTAAAACGATCCTGGCTCATCCAATATCAGATAACGGTCGACGTCGCCCTTCGACGACGGGCACTCTTCGGCGATGATCGCGTTGGGTGGCATGACCTTGTTCAGCACGGCGAATAACAGGGCAGGCGTGATGGGATGCTCGAAGCCAGGTTCCGGCGGCGGAATGAACGCTCTTGCCGAGCGTTGCCTCGCTTTGCAGTGTGTGCGAATGTAATCTGCGGATGCAGCGATATTGCCCACGATGCTCGTTCCCGCGAGGGCCGCCGCCGCGTCGAGCGGCGAATTGGTGATCTGAAATAGTTTTGTCCCGGGCTTGATCGGATGACCCGGCACGTGGGCATAGTACAGGAAAATCCGTGTCCCCAGCACGACGACAACATCATGCTCGGCCAACTGATCCGCGAGTGGCTGTTGGGCAGGCAGCAAGCCTCCCCGAAACTGCGGGTGACTGCGAGGGAATGTCCACCGGGGCGGAATCGGTTCCTGGTAGACATCGGCGTCGAGGTGCTCGGCCAGGGCGACGACTTCATTCCAACCGCGGTCTTCTTCGATCTGAGAACCGGCTACCAGTGCGGGGTTCCGACTTGCATCCAGCGCGTGCACGACCTCATCGAGCGCAACCGGATCTGGCAGAACTTTCTGGCCCACTCGGCGCATGGGAGCGGGCGCGCATTCATGCGTCCAGTCGTCCATGGGGATCGAGATGAATACTGGTCCCATGGGAGGTTGCATCGCAAGGTAATATCCGCGCGCAATCGCGGCGGGCACGTCCTCGGCGCGCAGCGGTTCGTAGGCCCACTTTACGTAGGACCTCACCGTCTCCACCGCGCGGCTCGTGAGAAAAGGCTCGGCCAGTACGTGCCGGCGATCCTGCTGGCCCGTGGTAATCACCAACGGAGCGTGCAAGTACCACGCATCCTGAATTGCGGAAAGACCGTTGCCTGCGCTTGCAATGGAATGCAAGTTCACGAATACAGCATCTCCCTTGGCCAGGGAATAACCGATTGCCATGCCGGCCGCTACGCGTTCATGCAGACCGAGGACATACTTGAAATCGGCGGGCATGTCCCGGAGAAAAGGTAATTCCGTCGATCCCGGGTTGCCGAACATCACGGTCATCCCCAGGTCCCGCAAAACCTCGTAGGTCACTTCTCGTACCGTGCTCACAGTCGGCTCCGGATCCGTTCGAGTTGTGCAAAGTTATACCACTTCATTCCGATGCGCCGTCAAAGTTCGCGCGCGATGGTCTGGTTGAATTCAGATTTCGGGAGATGGTATTGTCGCTCACTCGACGTGCAGCGGCGGATGGACACTCTTGTCGAAACCGTATGTCTGTGACGATCTGCATCGTGGGCTGTGGCGCGCTGGGCAGCGTGATTGCCGCACATCTGGCGCGCCTTGACGACGTCAAGGTCTACGCCTACGACGTCCTCCAGGACCACGTCCGCGCGATCCGGGAGCGCGGATTGCAGATCAGCGGTGCGGCTGACTTCACGGTTAAGCTGCATGCGGCTTCGGAAGCGAAAGAAATTCCAGTCTGCGATTTTGGAATCTTCGCGACCAAGAGCCTACACACAAGGGCTGCGGTCGAGCAGACAGCCCACATTTTCGCCACGTCGGGCGCGGTGTGTTCGGTGCAGAACGGTCTTGGCAACGAAGAAATCATTGCCGAGCAGGTGCGGTATGTAATTCGCGGCGCGACGACGATGGCCGCACACATGCGCGGGCCAGGTCACGCCGGATTCGAGTTCTACAGCAATCTGTGGATTGGTCCTTTCGAGCCTTCCGGAACGCCGTTTGAGCGCGTACAGCAACTCGCAGACCTGCTGAATCGTTCGGGTTTGCGCGTGGTTCCGCTCCAGGACGCCCGCGGCGCGCAGTGGACCAAGCTCATTTTCAATTCCGCAGTCAATCCGGTGGGCGCGCTCACGCGACTTCATCATGGCGCCGCTCATCGCTTTCCACCAGCCTCTGCGCTCTACGAAGCTCTTTTGCAGGAAGGAGAGTCAGTGGCGAAAGCGCTGGGGATCATGCTGCATTCCGATCCACGCGAGATGATCACAGAAGGAGCGAGAGGACCCGAGAAGAGAAATGCGAGCATGCTGCTCGACATCCTGGCGGAGCGCCCAACCGAGGTGGACTTCATCAATGGCGCGATTGCGGATTGCGGAGAAAGACTCCGCGTCCCGGTGCCGCTTAATCGCGCGGTCTGGCAACTGGTGAAGGGGTTGGAACACTCCTGGACCAGTCCATCGTGATGGTTGCCAGAGTTTCTACTGGTGGATTCTTGTCCCGTCAACTTTCATGCGGAACAAGACGTACGGTTTTTGGCGCAGATCCTGGCCGTTGTGGAAGCCGGCTCCGCGCTCGATTTGATTCGCGGTGAAGTAGAGATACCCGTCCGCCGCGAGGGACAGCGTATCCGGCCACAACACGCGCGGGTCGTGGGCAAGCGTCTCGATCGCCCCCGCCGCGGTCCAGCGACGAATCGCGTCGTGCTCGTAGTCGCTGAGATAGACGCGCCCCTCCGCATCGGACTCGAGACCGTCACTGGCTCCGCCCTTTTCGCCGAGATCCTTGACAGTTGCCGCAACCGCAATATCAGACTTGGTTCGGTCTGCAAGCCCGTCAATGCTCACGCTGTAGAGATGCCGGCTCGTCAGCGGACAGTAGTAGAGTGTCTTGCCGTCCGGACTAATCGCAATTCCATCCGCGCCCACAGCGAACCCCGCAGGCGGTTGTCCCGGCAACCGCATTTGCAGGATTTCTCCTTCGACGACCGGAACAAACACGGGATCAGGTTTCGTTGAGGGATGGTCGTTCAGGCGGCGCCAGCTTTTCCCCGAAGCCAGATCCACAACGATAATGCCGTTTGATCCGGTCGATGAAGAATCGGTAATGAACGCCATGCCCTCGGCGCCGCGATGCAGATCGAACCGGACGTCATTCAAGTACGTTGTCGGCAGCGCAACGTCGACCGGGAAGATGATTTTCTTGACGATCCGGTTCGTGTTCAGGTCAACTGCGATCAGCTTGGCGCCACCCGGTTTGACCGGGCCAAACGCGATGCTGCTGGTATCGAGGATCCACAAGCGCTTTCCGGTCGGGTCAACGACGACACTCTGCACAGACACCAGCTTGTCAGCCACATCGGTGGCATCCGCGTAGTGGTTAATCTCCGCGTTTGGGTACGCAAGGGTCTTGCCGTCCTTGACTTCGGCGACGGTGTACTCGACCCGGTCGCCCCACCTGGGGAAGTTCACAAAGATCCGGCCACTGTCGGCCACAGTGACACCAGTCGGCATCGGGCCGTTGAAGGTCGCGACCACCTCCAGTCGACCGACGACACGCTCTCTTGCGAGGTCCTGCCCCCGAAACAGACCCGGCAGCGACAACAAGACAATCAGAGCTGCAATCGATTTCATTATTTTCCCTTGGGGCGAGGGATACCTTCCCAAAACTAGGCAATATTCTCATGCGCCGGTTGTCTCAAGGCTCGGTGTACCGAGTCAAGGAATGCCAGCACTGTGGTCGAATCTTCACGTTTCCGCCACGCAACGTAGACTTCGATCTTGGCTTCCGGTTCATTGAGATGTACCGACGCCAATTCCAGTCCGGAAACCGCACGGTTAACGATCGCGCCCGCACCGACAAAGATCGCCTTGCCCGATGCGACCATGATCGCTCCGGCTTCTTCATGAGCCTCCACATGGGTAACGATCAGATGCGGTGTGAAACCTTGCCGGCTGAACATCCCAACGATCTTGTCGTATAAACCAGTGGAAAAGGTCCGGTCGAACATAATCAGGGGTTCTTCGGCGATGTCTTTCAGGCGCAGGGATCTGCGTTTTGCGAGCCGATGGCTCTTGGGTAGGATCGCCACAAACTCTTCCTCGTACAGCAACTCACACTCTAGACTCACTTGGTCCACTGGAGGCCGCAAGAAGCCAACGTCGATCTCACTCCTGCGCAGAGCCTCATTTTGAAAGTTGGAAAAAACATCCCGGCATTCGATCTCGATGGTGGGAAATCGTCTGCGATGTTCAAACACCACTTTGCTGACCACTCCTCCCAGCCCGGAGGCAATCCCGATCTTGATCGTGCTGAATTCGCCTTTTTGAGCGTGGCGAGCGACATCCGCGGCGTGACCTGCCTGGACGATGAGCTTGCGCGCCTCTTCAAGGAAGGCATGGCCAGCTTTGGTGAGTTCGACCTTACGTTTGTCACGCACGAACAGTGCCACGCCTAGGTAATCTTCCAACTGGCGGATTTGCCGGCTCAATGGAGGTTGGGCGACGTGCAATTGCTGCGCAGCCTTGCGGAAGTTCAGGCATTCAGCGACGGCGATGAAGTATCGGGCGTGACGCAGTTCCACGGCGACGTATTCTATACCTGCCAAGTATTCGGACAACTTCTTGTCTGAGACTATGATACCGAATGGGTATCACAGATTGACCAAAGATGTATTGGACACTTTCTTAGTTTCAAACCATGCTCTGCGCCACAGCAGTGAGCAAGTCGTTTTGTCCTCCGGCGCAAATGGTGTTGCCGGTGGGGAGCGAATACAAAAACCGTAGCCGGGACGTGGGGTGTCGGTGGCGGATCTTTTTCGACGATTGCATCCAGCGATGGGCTTGGCTCAGGAGCCGTGGGCAAGAAGCCAACAGTGTCTCCGCCAGTGCCTGCCCTCAAGACGGTCTTCGAGGACCGACTCTTGGACTGCAAAACGGGGAGCGGAAGCCATGAGACTACTTCGTCTAGTGCTGACTCTGTGCGTAATGATGAGCGTGGCTGCGCTCTTGGCGCCGCAGGCGTTCGGACAAGCCACCGTTAGCTTCGCTCAACTTAGCGGGACGATCCTGGACTCGAGTGGCCGAACGATAGTTGGAGCCTCGGTGACGCTGCGCGACCTGAACACCAACCGGACTTACATCGCTTCCTCCAATACCCCCGGCTTCTACCTCGTGCCGAATCTTCCACCGGGGCACTACGAATTGACCGTGCAGAGTTCGGGATTCGCCAAGTATGTGCAGACCGGCATCCCCTTGACAGTCGGCCAGACGGCCACCATCGATGTTACCTTGCAGGTCGCTTCGACCACCGAGGTCGTTAAAGTCACTACCGAAGCGCCGCCGGTCGAGACGACACGATCGGAAACCAGCCAGGTGATCGATAGCGTCCACATCGAAGGCCTGCCCACCAATGGACGCCAATTCGTAGATTTTGCCCTGCTGACGCCCGGCGTCGCGACCGGACGGACGAGCATTCAGTCCACCTTCACGGAGACGGAAGTGACCCGCATCTCTTTCGGAGGAATGCGCGACTTGAGCAATGCCGTCACCGTGGATGGCGCCGACTACATCAACATGGCCACGGGTTCGCAACGCTCGACGCCCTCCCAGGAAGCAGTCAATGAATTCCGCGTGGTCAACAACAGTTTCGGAGCCGAGTACGGCCGCGCGCTCGGCGGAATCGTGAACATCGTCACCAAGTCTGGAACCAACGACCTGCACGGATCCCTGTACGGGTACCTGAGCAACAAAGCGGCCAACGCCCGTTCCCTTCTGCAGCAGCCGCAATTTGACGCGTATCGCCGGGGTCAGTTTGGTGCAACCCTGGGCGGCCCGCTCAAAAAAGACAGAACGTTTTTCTTCATGAACTACGACGGCCAGCGTCTGGGAGAATCGCCCACGTATCCGGCCACTCTGATCGACAACCTGGACACCATCAATGCCGCAAAGGTGGCCATGAACTTGCCGTCGGAGGACTTGAACGTGTTGAAGACGGTCGACCATGACAACGGCTTTGTCAGGCTTGACCATCAACTGAACAGCAACAACCATCTGTCCGTTCACTACGGGGCGTTCGATGCGCGAAATCTCAACACGCTCGTCGGCGATACGCTGGACGGTGGCGGCATCGGCGCGCCCAGCAGTGGACACAATGCCTTTATCCGCGACCAGTCTCTGGTCGGTACCCTCAACACCTTGCTCAAGCCGGAACTCGTGAATACGGTCCTGGCGCAGTATGCGCGTCGTCACAGTAACTTTCCCGCGGTCACCGGCCAGCCCAATCTTGATATCCCCAACACGCTTCTCTTTGGGCACAACTTTGGAACCTTCGATGCCACCAACGAAAGCCGGGTACAGTTTTCCGACAGCCTCGCATGGATCAAGGGGAAGCACTACTGGCGCTTCGGAGGAGATATTAATCGCGTTTGGGATTTTGTGATCTGGCCCGGATTCACCCCGATGCGGGTCATCTTTCCCGGCTTCAACTGTCTGGTGGATTTTGCCAACTTTGTGAACCCAACTGCGAGTGTGCCTCAGAGCGCGAATCCGCCCTGTGCCGCTTTTCTGCCACCCGATTTAGGTTTGAATGGTGTCCCCATCGTATTTTGGGGTGCACCCGTGGGATCGGGTCCCATCGTGCCCGGAAGCCTTCCCCCACCCATTCCCACAACCTGGCAGAACGGATTTGTCAACCCACAGGACTACTTCGTCCATATCAACCACGGCTACTACGGAGTTTTTGCGCAAGACCAGTGGCGGCTCACTCCGAAATTTACGCTCAACTACGGCCTGCGCTGGGATTTTGAAGCGGGCCTGACCCAGATCATCAATCACGACTACCGCGGCTTGCAGCCAAGGATCGGCTTCGCCTATTCGCCCACCAGGCACACGGTCATCCGCAGCGGGTTCGGAATCTTCGATGACCACTACACCATGACCTTCCTGTTCGTAACTTTTCCGCAGCGGGAGGTTGTGATTCCCAATTTCCCCCAACCCTGGGTCAGGAGAGGAAACCAGACGGCCACCTATGTCCTGAACCTGCTGCCCTTCCAGCCCATTGTCTTCGCAGGACAAAAGTATCCTGATGGCTCGACACCGCCCTTGCCGGCCGATGCGGCCAAGACGCTGCTTCTCACCGGCCAGACTCCCCCAAACTTCAATACCGGCAACCCAGGAACACTGGTCACCAACAGCGGCGGCGGCATCGACCGCAACAGCCGCATCCCTTATTCCGAGCAGGCCAGCCTGGGAATTGATCAGGAACTCGGCAAAGGGCTGGTGCTCAGCGTCAGTTATCTTTTCGTGGCTTCGCACAAGCAGGTGCGACCGGAAAACCTGAACGTCTGTCCTCCCGGTGGGCTTCAGAACGACGCCACCATCTGCCCTGCGGCCCACGTCGTGAATCCTTTATTTGTGAACGACAAACTTCCCGATGGAAGGGATGCGTTCAGTGGACCACTGTTTTCGAACGCCGGTCTGATGTATTTCCTGGACAACAGTGGCGTCTCCGTCTACCACGGGGGCAACATTTCGCTGACCGGCCGGATGGGTAAAACCTTCAACTTCAGCGCGAACTACACCTACTCGCACACCATGGACGACGGCACGTTCACCACTTTCGTCAGCACGCCCCAAGACCTGTATGACCGGAGTGCGGAACGAGCGGATTCCGTGCAGGACGTCCGGCATCGCTTCGTCGCAAACTTTGTGGCCCGAGGACCGGCGACTAGTTTCCTGAAGAATTTCGAATTCAGCGACATTCTGAACCTGCAGTCGGGTAGGCCATTTACCATCTTCGTGGGTAACGATATCAATAACGACACCAACCCAGTTACAGATCGCGTGGGCCTGTCACGGCGGAATTCGTACCGCGGCGACCCTCTCTACGCCAACGACGTTCGTCTCTCCTACCAGTTCGGCCTTGCGGAGAACAAGAAAGTGCATTTGGCCGTTGACGCATTCAATGTTTTCAACCGCCCCAACGTGGACGAAGTGACTTCGGTTTATGGCGGCGGGACGATCGACTTTTGCGGCGCGACTCCAACGCATTATAAGGACGCCGCCTCGGTCGCAATTCAGCAAGTAAGCGTCCCATGTCCGGCAGGCAACGGCGGGGCTCCCGTTCCCAATCCGCTCTTTGGGACACCGAGGACGATGTTCAACCCACGGCAGCTTCAATTTTCAGCGAAGTTTACGTTCTAGCAGGCTGCGGAAAAAGTCGACTCGCGCCTGATTTTGGGTGGCGCAGCGCTTTAGTGGGTGCGTGAGAACTCGAATTCCGGCGAGACGGTGGAACAAAGCTCTACGCGCTTAGCCGCGAAGCGGCGTAAGAATGCAGCCCACGGCGCAAGCCGTGGGGAAAGGTGGGGAGGAGACAAGCCCCGGCGGGGCGAAAGACAAGTT
>WNGE01001405.1_pt1 | contig 30467 bp, 30 predicted proteins | sample 5400651 | NCBI WGS metagenome assembly WNGE01 (sample SAMN13153370, study PRJNA577476) | soil metagenome | isolation source: 60 cm soil or saprolite under grassland replicate 2 | place: USA:California | collected 2016-06-15
TGGCCGGCCCGGAAGAACTGCTCGCGGAAGGCGCCCAGCGCGCCACGCCCGGTGAGGAAGCCGAGCAGCGCCCAGCCGCCGTATTCCACCCCGACCAGCGACAGCAGCGCGATGATCGGCAGCAGCCGAGTGGGTTCCACCTTTGGCTCTCCTTTGTCCACCCCGTTCCCGCGGGCGAGATCCGGGGGTGACCTGTGCGGCTACCTATGCGTGACAGATTCCGCCACCCCGGGCTACCCGGTAGCATTATGAGCCGCTCTGGCTGCAAGACAAGCAGTCAGTACGAGCGACGCCGGCAAGGTGCTGGCCGGCTACGCCAGCGGGCCAGGCTCCGCCACACCGGTGATCGCTGACCGGTTCACCCGCACCCAACCCGACCGGAGGGATGCACCTTGCCCGTACGGCAACGCCGAGGCCTCGCGCTCCTCGCGCTGTGCATGGCGGCGTTTGTGATCAGCCTCGACATCACCATCGTGAACGTGGCGCTGCCGAGCCTGGTGCGCCAGCTACACGCGTCCACCACCGACCTGCAGTGGGTGGTCGACGCCTACAGCCTGGTGTTCGCCGCCCTGATCCTCGCGGCCGGGAGCCTCAGCGACCGGCTCGGCCGCAAGGGAACGCTGATCGTCGGCTTGGGGGTGTTCGGTGCTGCCAGCCTGGCAGGCTCCGCGGGAACCACCGTTGGCCAGCTGATAACCGCGCGGGCCGTGATGGGCCTTGGCGCGGCGCTGATCTTCCCGGCCACCCTCTCGCTCATCTCGAACATCTTCACCGGGCGGGCCGAGCGGGCCAGGGCGATCGGGCTGTGGGGCGCGACCACCGGGGTGGGGATCGCGTTGGGACCGATCGTGGGGGGTTGGCTCCTCGGACGGTTCTGGTGGGGCAGCGTGTTCCTTCTCATGGCGCCGGTCGCGGCGGGGATCGCGGCGTTTGTTTCCATGGTGATCCCTCCCTCGCGTGACCCGACGACCCCGCCAGTCGACTGGGCCGGGCTGGTGCTGTCAGCAGTGGCGATGGGCGTGCTGGTCTACACCATCATCGAGGCACCCGACACGGGCTGGGGATCGGCTCGCACCGTGGCCGGCTTCCTGGCCAGCGTGGTGGTGCTGGCGGGGTTCCTGGCCGTCGAGCGGCGCCGTCGCTACCCGATGCTCGACGTCGGGTTGTTCCGGAACCTGCGGTTCACCGCCGCCAGCGCGGCGGTCACGGTGTCGTTCTTCGCGCTGAACGGTTTCATCTTTCTGATCACCCAGTACTTCCAGTTCCTCAAGGCCTACACCCCGCTGGCCACCGGCGTGCGGCTGCTGCCGGTGGCCAGCTCGGTCGCGGTCGCGTCGCTGGTTGGGACCAGGCTGGCCGTCCGCGTGGGCAACAAGCAGGTGGTGACCACGGGCCTGGTCCTGCTGGGCGCCGCCTTCGGGTGGATCGCCACCACTTCGGCGGCGACCTCGTACCCGCAGATCGTGGCCCAGATGCTGGTGCTTGGAACGGGGATGGGGCTGACCAGCGCGCCGGCGACGGAGGCGATCATGGGGGTGGTCCCCAAAGAGAAGGCCGGGGTCGGCTCCGCGGTCAACGACGCGACCCGCCTGCTGGGCGGAACCCTCGGCGTCGCCGTGATCGGCAGCGTCGCGGCCTCGGTGTACGCGGCGCAACTGGGGTCCACCCTGCCAACGGGTCTTCCCGCAGCCGCCGTGGAGGCGGCGAAGGGATCGGTCGGTGGGGCCATCGTCGCCGCCCAGCACCTCCCTTCGGCCGGACTCCATCCGGCGGCTGACCAGTTGCGCATTGCCGCGATCCACGCGTTCGAACACAGCTTGGCCGCGGGATGCCTGGTAGCCATGGCGGTCGCGGGCGCGGGCGCGGTGCTGGCGTGGTTCGTGCTTCCCGCCCGCCCCTCGGCGGCCACCCCACCCGAGACCGTGCCCGTCGCGCAAGGAGACACGCGATGAGCGACACTCGAGTCAGCACACCCAGCCGTCCAGGAGGCGGATTCCTGGTGCCCGGGGAAGGAATCGAAAGCGAGGGGCGACCCGAGGTGACGCCGTGAGCTACAGAGAGGCGTGGGTCGACCGCGACGGGCACCGGATCTACGCGCGGGATTACCCAGGGCAGGAACCAGCAATCATCCTCATGCACGGTCTCCCGGACAATCTCCATCTGTATGACCGTCTCGTCCCGCACCTGAACCCTCCGAGGCGTGTCATCACGTTCGATTTCCTGGGATGGGGCGACTCCGACAAGCCTGCCCACCATCGCTATACGGCGACCAACCAGACCGGCGACTTGGACGCCGTGATCAGCCAGCTCGGCCTCGACGAGGTGACCATCGTCACCCACGATGCCTCCGGTCCGCCCGGCATCGACTGGGCGCTCGAACACCCTGACCGCGTCTCGGCGTTGATCCTGCTGAACACCTACTACTGCCTGATGCCGACGCTCCGGCCGCCGGAGGCGATCGCGCTGTACTCCACGCCGCTGGTGCGGAACGTCGGCCGGGGTGCCGCCCGTGCCTGGGATCTCCTGGACCGCAAGCTCTACGCCTGGCAAGTCGGGCGGTTCATGAGCGACGCCTCGGCGCGGCGGGAGCTGGTGCCTTGCTTGTACCAGGCGTTCCGGACGGCGCGCCCCGCCTTCTGGGCGCTGAATAACGATCTGCTTGGGACCATTATCTCCCGGACCCGGAGGATCCCGGAAATGCGGCGGTTCACCAGGCCGGTGCGTATCATCTTCGGTGAGCGCGACCCCTACCTGAACAAGGGAGTCGCCCGTCGGTTCCACAAGCTGTTCCCAGGCTCCGACCTGTTCCTGGTCTCCGGCGCCCGTCACTATGTCCAGGTCGACGAGCCGCGGCAGGTGGCCAACCTCATCCTTGCCCCGAGGAACACGACCTGACCGGACCAGCGCGGTCCAAGGGCTTCAAGCGTCGTACGCGAGCGGGCTAGCGGCGCGCTCTGGCGGCTTGGCGTGCGGCGGCGCCGGCGGTGGCGAGCGGGGGCTCGACCTCCAGGGGCAGGCCCACGTCGGCGCCTTCGTGGCGCAGCAGCCAGCGCTTCACCTCGAGGCCGTAGTAATAGTCTCCGAGCGTGCCGTCGGTGCGGATCACGCGATGGCAGGGGACGATCAGCACCACGTGGTTGCTGGCGCAGGCGAATCCCGCCGCCCGCGCCGTGCCGGGGTCATCGACGCGGCCAGCCAGCTCCCGGTAGCTCACGGTGGTCCCCGCCGGAATGTCGCGCATCGCCTTCCAGGCGGCCTGGAAATACGGGTTGCCCGGCTGCTCCACCGCGAGGTCGTCGAGGGCGTGCAGCTCGCCGTCGAAGTAGGCGCGGACCGCCTTGGTCACCTGGCCGAGGTCGCCGACCTGGCGCAGCCGCGCGCGGCGGTGCGCCGGGTCGAGGATCGGGCGGAGCTGCTCTGGCCGGTCGGTGAAGGACGCTGCCCGTAGGGTGATGTCATCGACCACCAGAGTCAGTGGGCCGAGCGGGGTGACGATGGTGCTGGTGTCGAGGATCATGCTGGGATCTCCACAGGTGAGATGGTTGGCTGGGGGGCGGTCCACAGGTGCAGCGCGGCGTAGGCGCGCCATGGCCGCCAGCGCTCCGCGCGCGCGAGGACGCGGACGGGATCGGCGGGCAGGCCACGGGCCTCGAACGCGCGCCGCAGGCCGAGGTCGGCCGCGGGGAACGCATCCGGGTCGCCGAGCGCGCGCATGGCGATGTAGGCGACCGTCCACGGTCCCACTCCGGGGAGCGCGAGCAGAGCCCGCACCGTGCGCTCCCGATCGGCGCCGCGATGCAGCTCGATGTCACCGGCGGCCGCCGCGCGGGCGAGCGCGCGCAGCGCCACCGACCCGCCACGGGTGAGGGGAAGGCCGTTGAGGTCGGCGCCGGCCACGCTCTCGGCGCTGGGGAAGCGGTGGGTGAGGCGGCCGTCGGGCGCCGCCAGCGGCTCGCCGAGCGCGGCGACCAGCCGGCCGGCGAAGCTGGTGGCCGCGGCCACCGAGACGCGCTGGCCGAGGATCGCCCGCACGGCCAGCTCGAAGCCGTCCGCCGCCCCGGGGACGCGCAGTCCCGGGCGGGCGGCGACCAGCGGCGCGAGCTCCGGGTCGGCGCCCAGGACCTCGGCCACGGCGGCAGGGTCGGCGTCCAGGTCGAGGAGCTGCCGGCAGCGCTGCACGGCGGAGCCCAGGTCGCGCAGGTCGCCAAGGCGCAGCCGGAGCTGCACCTGGTTGGCGCCATCGAGCGGACCCAGCTCGGCGACGGCGGTGCAGTGAGGCAGGGCGAGCACCCGCCGCAGCCGGCCGCCGGTCTGCTCCTCGACCCCGGGCACGAGCCGCTTGCCCAGGTAGTCGACAAGCTCGCTGGCGGCAAAGGGCGGCCGGTAGGCCAGCCGCAGGGTGAGCAGGCCGTTGCCGTCCAGCGACGGTGCGGCCCGGCGGCGCAGCTGGCTGGGGGTGCGGGCGAAGGCGGTCCGCATGGAGTCGTTGAACTGCCGGATGCTGGAGAAACCGGCGGCGAAGGCGACCTCGGTCACGGGCAGGTCGGTCTGCTCGACCAGCAGCCGCGCCGTCTGTGCCCGGCGGGTGCGCGCCAGCGCGAGCGGGCCGACGCCAACCTCGGCGACGAGCTGGCGGTGCAGGTGACGCTCGCTCACCGCCAGCCTGCGGGCGAGGCCCTCCACACCCTCGGCGTCGACGACGCCCTCGCCGATCAGGCGGAGCGCCCGCGCGACCAGGTCGGCGCGGACGTTCCACTCCGCCGAGCCGGGGCTGGCGTCAGGCCGGCAGCGCCGGCAGGCCCGGAAGCCCGCCGCCTCCGCCGCGGCGGCGCAGCGGTAGAAGCGGACGTTGTCGCGCTTGGGTGTCTGCGCCGGACAGATCGGCCGGCAGTAGATCCCGGTCGAGGTCACAGCGATGAAGAACTGGCCGTCGAAGCGTGCGTCCCTGCTCTGCACCGCCCGGTAGTAGCGGTCGAAGTCAAAGTCCTGGCTCATGTGACGATTGTGCCGCCCACCCCCGACAACCGCTGGCGGATTTCGGACCTCCTGGCGCTCGCCCGCGAGCTGTACGCCCACGTCAAGGACCTGCCGCTGATCTGCCCGCACGGGCACGTGGGCCCCGCGCCGTTGGCTGACGACGCGGCCTTTCCCGACCCCGCCAGGCTGCTGATCGTCCCCGACCACTACCTCACCCGGATGCTGCTCAGCCAAGGGGTCCCGCCCAGCGACCTGGGCGTGCCCACGCTGGACGGCACCCCCTTCGAGCAGGACGGCCGTACGATCTGGCGGACCTTCGCCGCCCACTGGCACCTGTTCCGCGGGACGCCGTCGCGGCTCTGGCTCGAGCAGGTCCTGAGCCAGATCTTCGAGCTGCGCACGCCGCTGCGGCCCGACACCGCCGACGCCCTCTACGACGAGCTGAGCGCCCGGCTCGCTGAGCCGGGCTTCCGCCCTCGCGCGCTGTTCCAGCGCTTCAACATCGAGGTGCTGTCGACCACCGACTCGCCGCTGGACGACCTGGAGGCGCATGCGCGGCTCGCCGCCGACGGGTGGGGTGGGCCCGGTGGCAGGGTGATCCCAGCGTTCCGGCCCGACGACGTGGTCGACATGGAGTGGGGCGGCTGGGCCGGACGGGTGGCCCACCTCGGGGAGCTGACCGGCGAGGACACCGGGGGCTACAAGGGTTACATCGCCGCGCTCGAGCACCGGCGCGCGGCCTTCGTCGCCGCCGGCGCCACCTCGACCGACCATGGCCACCCCACCGCGCGCACTCTGCTGCTCGACGCCGCCGAGGCCGCCCGCCTGTTCCAGCGCGGGCTGCGGGGAGAGGCCACGGCGCGGGCCGCCGAGACCATCGTCGACCTGGCCTATCGGCTGCCCAAGCGGGTCTACCGGCTGGAGCGGCGCCCATGAGCACGAGGATCACCGCGGTGGACGTGCACGACGTGCGCTTCCCGACCGCCGCCGCCGGCGACGGGTCCGACGCGCTCAACCGCGGTGACTACTCCGCCACCTACGTGGAGCTGCGCAGCGACGCGCGCGACGGCACCGTCGGCGCCGGCCTCGCCTTCACCAACGGGCGCGGCAACGAGCTGGTCTGCGCGGCCGTGCGCGCCCTGGAGCACCACGTCGTCGGCCAGCGACTCGAGGACATCTTCGCCGACATGGTCCCCTTCTGGCGGTCGCTGGTCGCCGACGTCCAGCTCCGCTGGCTCGGCCCCGAGAAAGGCGTCATCCACCTGGCCACCGGCGCGCTGGTCAACGCGGTCTGGGACCTGCGCGCCAAGCTGTGCCGCGTGCCGCTGTGGAAGCTGCTCGCCGGCATGTCCGCCGCCGAGCTGGTGGCGATGATCGACTTCCGCCACATCGACGACGCACTCGACCCGCAGGAGGCCAGGGCGCTGCTGGAGCGGGCCGCGCCCGGGGCGGAGGAGCGCGAGCGCGAGCTGGAGGCCACCGGCTACCCCGCGTACACAACCTCGGTCGGCTGGCTCGGATACCCCGACGAGAAGGTCAGGGCGCTCGTCCGCGCGGCCGCCGCCGCGGGGTGGCGCGACGTGAAAATGAAGGTCGGCGGCCCCGCCGGCGCCGACATCCTCGGCCACGCGCGCATCGCCCGCGCCGTCGCACCGGTGCGCGTGGCCACCGGCGAGGTCGCCGCCAACCGGGTCATCTTCAAGCAGCTCATGCAGGCCCAGGCGATCGGGGTCTGCCAGGTCGATGCCTGCCGGTCGGAGGGGTCAACGAGGTGCTGGCGATCCTCCTGCTCGCGGCCAGGTACGGCGTGCCGGTGTGCCCCCACGCCGGCGGCGTCGGGCTGTGCGAGTACGTACAGCACCTGGCGGTCTTCGACTACCTGCGGGTGTCGGCCAGCCTCGAGGGCCGCATGATCGAGTACGTCGACCACCTGTACGAGCACTTCGTCGACCCGGTCGAGGTCACCGGCGGGCGCTACCGCGTGCCGCGCTCGCCCGCGTGCCCGCGCAGTGCCGCCGGCACACCGCCGCCGCCCTCGCCGGAGGCATCGTTCATATCGGCGTCGGCCTTTCCACCGGGCGCACCAGGCGGTCTTCACCGAGGACGCGATCGCCGCGGCGGGCGGGGACTGGGGCATCACCGGGGTGGCCCCGCGCTCGCGCCAGCTCCTGGACCGGCTCGCCGCCCAGGACATGCTGTTCAGCGTCACCAGCCTGTCGGCCAGGTCCGCCGCCACCAGGGTGGTGGGCGTGCTGACCTCGCTGCTGCACGCCCCCTCCGATCCGCTGGCGGTGGTCGACCGGATGCCGACCCGGCCACTCGTATCGTGACGCTCACCGTCACCGAGAAGGGCTACCGGCTCGACCCGGTACGCGGTGGCGTGCGGGCCGGCGACCCTGAGCTGCTTGCCGACCTCGCCGAAGGCCGCCCCCCGGTCACCGTCCCGGGCATGCTGGTCGCCGGGCTGGTCCGGCGCGTTCTCGCCGACGGCCCGCCGCTGGTCGTGCTGAGCTGTGACAACCTTTCCCGCAACGGCCGCCGGCTGGCGAGCGTGGTGGACGGGGCGCTCGATCTCGTCCCCGCTCCGGTGGCGGCGCGGGCGCGCGCATGGGTCGACCGCAACGTCGCCTTCCCCAGCTCGATGGTGGACCGCGTGGTGCCGGCGCCGGGCGAGGCGACGCGCGCCCGCGCGGCACGCGCGCTCGGCGCCGCCGACCTGGCCGCGCTGGAGGCTGAGCCGTTCCGGCAGTGGATGATCCAGGATGCCTTCCCGGCGGGCCGTCCCGCCTGGGAGCGCGCCGGCGCGGACCTGGTCGACGACGTGACCGCCTGGGAGGAGCTCAAGCTCCGGGTGCTGAACGGCATGCACTCCACGCTCGCCTACCTCGGCGCGCTGGCCGGTCGCGACACCATCGAGCAGGCGCTCGCCATGGCCGGCATGCGGGAGTTCCTGCGGTGCCTGCTGCTGGAGGACGTCGTGCCGACCTTGCAGCCACCACCCGGTGTCGATCCCGTGCGGTACGGGGAGGACGTGCTGGAGCGCTTCACGAACCCGATGGTGGTACACCGCACGCTGCAGGTCGCCATGGACGGGTCCCAGAAGCTGCCGCAGCGCCTGGTGCCCACCATCGCCGACCGGCTGCGCGCCGGGGCCGAGCCCCGCTGGGCAGCGCTCGCGCTGGCCGGCTGGATGCGCTTCGTGACGGGGCGCGCCGACGGCGGCGCGGCGCTGCCCCTGGACGACCCGCTGGCCGAGCGGATCAGGGCGGCGGTGGAGCAGGCTCGCCGGCCCGGGGCGGTGGCCGAGGCGCTGCTGGGGCTCGGCCAGGTCTTCGGTGAGGAGCTGCGTGACAGCGCGGTGCTCCGCGCGCTGGTGGTCGAGTGACTCGCCGTGCTGGAGTCCGACGGCGTGGCGGGAGCGCTCGCCGGATTCGGGCGCTGCCAGGCGCCGTGGCCTCGCTGACCACTTGCAGCCCCTTCGGGAAGGACGTTGACTTATGCCCGGATTCGCGCTTTAGTTCGTGGATCGGCAAATTCCCCGTGGACGGCGGTGGCGGCATGAGCCAGAACGGCTGCCGCCCGAGGAGGGTCCATGCAGAGAGACCGCTTCCGACGTGTGCTTGCTGGAAGGGCTGCACGGCTCGGTCCGGTAGCCATCCTGGCGTTGGCCATCGCGCTGCTCGCCACGACCGCATCGGCCTCATCGTCCGGACACCACCACCCCACCATCACCAAGCAAGCATTCGGCTCCACCCCGGACGGCACCGCCGTCGATCTGTACACCTTGACCAACTCCCACGACATGCAGGTCAAGATCATGACCTACGGCGGCATCGTGCAGTCGATCCGGGTGCCCGACCGCCGCCACAAGATGGCGAACGTCGCGCTCGGCTTCGCGACGCTGGACGACTACATCAGGACCACCAACAGTCCCTACTTCGGCGCGATCATCGGCCGCTACGCCAACCGCATCGCCAACGGCACCTTCACGCTCGAGGGCGTGACCTACCACCTGCCGATCAACAACCCGCCGAACAGCCTGCACGGCGGCACGGTCGGCTTCGACAAGCGCGTCTGGGCGGCCACGCCGGTCAGCGACCAGGACAGCGTCGGCCTCGAGCTCACCCTCACCAGCGCCGACGGCGACCAGGGCTACCCCGGCACGCTCAGGGCCCGGGTGCTGTACACGCTGACCGACAAGAACGAGATCCGCATCGACTACCGGGCCACCACCGACAAGGCGACGGTCGTCAACCTCACCAACCACAGCTACTTCAACCTCGACGGTGAGGGCGCCGGCACCATCTACGACCACGTGCTGAAGCTCAACGCCAGCAGCTACACGCCGGTCGACTCGACCCTGATCCCGCTGCACGGCCCGGGCGAGATCGCCACGGTCAAGGGCACGCCGCTCGACTTCACCAAGCCGACGCCGATCGGCGAGCGCATCCGCGAGCCCTTCGAGCAGCTCCTCATCGGCCATGGCTACGACCACAACTTCGTGCTCGACCGCAAGGACAGCACCTCGCTGGTGCTCGCGGCCAGGCTCAGCGACCCGCGCAACGGCCGCGTCCTCGAGATGTTCACCGACCAGCCGGGCATCCAGTTCTACTCGGGCAACTTCCTCGACGGCACGCTGGTCGGCACTGGTGGCCACGCCTACCGGCAGAGCGATGGTCTCGCACTGGAGACGCAGCACTACCCGGACTCGCCGAACCATCAGGGCGATCCGAACTTCCCATCAGTGGTCCTGCAGCCCAACGACGTGTACAGGACGACGACCGTCTACAAGTTCTCTGTCGGCTGAAGCGCAGAGCCGCAACCGCGGGGAAGGGCCGGCGGCTGAGCCGCCGGCCCTTCGCCATCAGGCTCGGCACGGCCGCCACGCGGCGGCCTGGCCGCCTATGCTTAGACATCGGAGGTATGGCTCGGGGAGGAGGTCAGGGTGGCGGTCACCGACGAGGCGATCGACCGGATCAAGGAGATGATCGTCTCCGGAGAGCTGCATCCCGGCGACCGGCTGCCGAGAGAGGCCGACCTCGCCGAGCGCCTCGGCCTGTCGCGCAACTCGCTGCGCGAGGCGGTCCGCGCGCTCGCCCTGATCCACGTGCTCGACGTGCGGCAGGGTGACGGTACCTATGTCACCAGCCTCGAGCCGCCGCTCCTGCTGGAGGCGATGTCGTTCGTCATCGACTTCCATCGCGACGACACCGTGCTGCAGTTCCTCGAGGTCCGCCGGATCCTCGAGCCCGCGGCCACGGCGATCGCCGCGCAGCACATGCCCGACGAGGAGATCGCCGGTCTCGCGCGGCTGCTCGATGCGCTCGAGGACGACGCGAGCGTCGACGCGCTGGTCGCCAACGACCTCGAGTTCCACCGGCGCATCGCCGTGGGGTCGGGCAACCCGGTGCTCTGCTCGCTGCTCGAGAGCCTCTCCGCGCCGACGACGCGTGCCCGCATCTGGCGCGGCCTCACCCAGGAGGGCGCCGTCGCCAGGACGCGGGAGCAGCACTTCGCGATCTACGAGGCGATCGCCGCCCACCTGCCCGACGTGGCCCGCTCCTGGGCCACGGTCCACATCGCCGGGGTCGAGGACTGGCTGCGACGGACGCTGCTGGCCCTGTCAGAGAGCGAGCCGGTAGGCTCGCGCGGCCGTGCGGCACAAGATCGCCTCCCGCGCAGTCGCTGAGCAGCCTTCCAGCAGCGCGTCCGCCAGCTCACGGACCTGAGCGTAGGAGGCGGCGAGCTCGCACACCGGCCAGTCGGAGCCGAACGTCACCCGGTCCGGGCCGAACGCCTCCAGCACGCGGTCGGCGTACGGCCGTATGCGGGCGGCGTCCCAGTCGTCCCAGCGGGCCTCGGTGACCAGCCCGGAGAGCTTGCAGACGACGTTGGGCAGCCGGGCGAGCTCGGCCAGCTCGCCGGCCCACGGCTCGAGCGAGCCGGCCGCGATCGCCGGCTTGGCGGCGTGGTCGAGCACGAACCGCGCCTCCGGCAGCTCGCGCGCGGCCGCCCGCGCCGCGCCCAGCTGGGGCACGCGGACCAGCAGGTCGTAGACGAGCCCGGCGGCGGCCACCGCACGCAGGCCACGGCGCACGTCCGGGCGGGCCAGCCAGCCCGGGTCGGCCTCGTCCTCCACCTGGTGGCGCACGCCGACCAGCCGCTCGCCGCCGGGCAGCGCCCGCAGCCGGTCGAGCGCGCCGGCGACGTCCGGCGCGCGGAGGTCGACCCAGCCGACCACGCCGGCGATCAGCCCGTCGCTTGCCGACGCGATCTCCAGGAACTCCTGCGTCTCCGCCGCATCGGCCACGGTCTGCACCAGCACGGTGTGGTCGACCCCCGCGGCGGCGGTCTCCCGCCGCAGGTCAGCGAGGGTATAGGGGCACCGGATCGGGGCCAGCTCGGGTGCGGCCATCCAGGGGTGATCGCGGGTCGCAGGGTCCCAGAGGTGGTGGTGGGCGTCGACGACCGTCATCGGGCCGCCGTGAACAGGGGTCGGCGTGGCGTTGGGGCGTCCGGGCGTAGCAGCCCCTCGGCGACCAGCTCCTGCCACAGCTGCGCCGGGACCGGGCGCGCCGCCAGGGTGACGTTCTCGCTCACCTCGGCCGCGGAGCGCATGCCGACCACGACGCTCGCGACGGCGGGATGGCCGGCGGGGAAGGCGAGCGCCGCCTGCGGCAGGGTGACGCCATGCCGGGCGCAGACCGCGGCGATCCGCCGCGCCCGCCCGATGAGCTGCGACGACCCGGGCGCGTAGTCGTAGGTGGCGCCAGGCCGCGGCTCGGCGGTTGCCAGCACACCGCTGTTGAACACGCCGCCGACCAGCACCGAGACGTCCCGCGACGCGCACAGCGGCAGCAGCACGTCGAGCGCCGACTGGTCCAGCAGGCTGTAGCGGCCGGCGATCAGCACCACGTCCATCTCGGTGTGCCTGACCAGGTCGGCGAGCATCTCCCACTGGTTCATCCCCGCGCCGATCGCGCCGATCGCGCCGCCGGCACGCAGCTCGTGCAGCACCGGGTAGGCTTGCTCCACCGCCTCGCGCCAGTGGTGGTCGGGGTCGTGCAGCATGACCAGGTCGACGCGATCAAGCCCGAGCCGCTCCCGGCTCGCCGCGAGCGACCGCCGCACGCCCGCCGCGCTGAAGTCCCAGACCCGGCGGAACGCCGCCGGCACGTCGAACCCCTCGTCGTCGCGCCGCGACGCCGCGGCGGGGTCCGGCACCAGGACGCGGCCCACCTTGGTCGACACGGCGTAGTCGGCCCGCGCCCGCCCCGCCAGGGCCTGGCCCAGCCGCCGTTCCGACAAGCCCAGCCCGTAGTGGGGCGCCGTGTCGAACAGGCGCACCCCGGCCTCGAGCGCGGCGGTCACCGCCCCGCCGGCGGTGGCGTCGTCGACCGCCTGGTAGAGGTTGCCGATCGGGGCGCCGCCGAAGCTGAGGGCGCTGACCGTGACCGCGCTCCGTCCCAGCGGGACCGTGACCGCGCTCATCGCGGCGCCCCGCGGGCGCTGGGGTGCCCCGCGGGCGACGGCTGCGCGGAGGCGCGCAGGCGCAGGCCCTGCATGCCGCCGTCAACGGCCAGCACGGTGCCGGTGGTGGCCCCCGCGAGCGGACCGGACAGGTAGGCGATGGCGGCGGCGACCTCGTCAGCGGTCACCAGCCGGCCCATCGGCTGCCGCTTGGCGAGGGCGTGCCGCTCGGCGTCCGGGTCGGCCGCCGCGTCGAGCAGGCGCTGCACCCAGGGCGTGTCGACCGTTCCCGGAGTGACGCAGTTGACCCGGATGCCTTCGCTGACGTGGTCGGCGGCCATCGCCAGGGTCAGCGCCAGCACCGCTCCCTTGGACGCGCTGTAGAGAGCCCGCTCGGGCAGGCCGGCGGTGGCCGCGATCGAGCAGGTGTTGACGATCGCCGCGTGCGCCGAGCCGCGCAGGTACGGCAGGGCCGCGCGGGTGCAGCGCACGATCCCGAGCAGGTTCACGTCGAGCACGCGCCACCACTCCTCGTAGGGGTTGTCCTCGACGGTGCCCCGCGCGCCGATGCCGGCGTTGTTGACCAGCACGTCGACGCCGCCGAGCCGCTCGGCCACGGCGCCGACCGCGTCCCGCACCGAGCCTTCGTCGGTCACGTCCGCGGTCACCGCGAGCAGCGGCTCCGCGCCAGACGGGTCCAGGTCCAGGCAGGCGACCCTCGCGCCTCGCTGCGCCAGCGTCCGCGCGGTCGCCAGCCCGATGCCCGAGCCACCGCCGGTGACGATCGCAGCGAGCCCGGAGAGCTCCCGGGTCACGGACGCCGCCCCTCCGCCAGCCACACGGGCCCGTCGGGACAGGCGTAGGCGACCAGCGTCTCCGGACGCATGGTCGCGCTGAAGCCGGGCGCGAGCGGCGCGCGGTAGCGCCCCCCGCGGATCACGACCGGGTCGACGAAGTGCTCGTGCAGGTGGTCGACGTACTCGATGACGCGATCTTCCATGGAGCCGCTCACCGCCACGTAATCGAACATCGACAGGTGCTGGACCAGCTCGCACAGCCCGACCCCGCCGGCATGGGGGCACGCCGGCACGCCGAACTTCGCGGCCAGCAGGACGATAGCAACGTTCTCGTTCACCCCGGCAACCCGGGCGGCGTCGAGCTGGAGGTAGGAGATCGCGCCGAGCTGCAGCAGCTGCTTGAAGACCACCCGGTTCTGCACGTGCTCGCCGGTGGCGACGGGGATCGGCGCGATGGCCCTGGCGATGGTGGCGTGCCCCAGCACGTCGTCAGGGCTGGTGGGCTCCTCCACCCACCAGAGCTGGTAGGGCGCCAGCTCGCGGATCCAGGCGATGGCGGTGCCGACGTCCCAGCGCTGGTTGGCGTCCACGGCGATGCGGATGCCCGGCCCGCACACCTCACGGGCGACCCGCAGCCGGCGCAGGTCGTGGCCGACCTTCAGCTTGATCTGGGTGAAGCCGTCGGCGAGCGCCTGTTTGCAGAGGCGGCGCAGCTTGTCGTCGTCATAGCCCAGCCAGCCGGGCGAGGTCGCGTACGCCGGGTATCCCTCGGCGCGAAGGTCCCACAGGGCGTTGACGACCGCGGAGATCGCCATGTGCATGACGCCCTTCTCCGGACCGAGCCAGCGCAACTGCGAGTCGTGCACCAGCTCCTTCCAGAGGCCACCGAGGTCGGCCATGGTCGCATCCAGCGGCCGGCCGACGACGAAGGGTGCCAGCGCGCGGATCGCCGCGGTCTGCACCTCGTTGCCCCGCCCGATGGTGAAGGCGAAGCCGTCACCCCGGTGGCCGTCCGCGGCGTCGGTGCGGACCACGACGTAGGCCGCGGAGTAGTCCGGGTCGGGATGCATGGCGTCCGACCCGTCCAGCTGACGGGAGGTGGGGAAGCGCACGTCGTAGGAGTCGAGCGCGACGATCGAGGCAGTCATCCCCGAGCCTCCCTTCACCGCCTGACCCAGCCCCAGGACGATAGATCGGATCTCTGCTGTTTGGGAAGACCCCTCAGGCAGGCGATAATGCAGTGGTAAATAGCCAATCTTGGCCAGTCTATCGCTTGAGTGCCCTCAGAGACATCGGATGTAATATTTGCCACGCTGGACGACGGAAAGGTCTATCAGCTACCGGCGAACATCCAGACGATCCCGGTCGTGTACTACAACAAGGACCTGTTCGCCAAGGCCGGTATCAGCGGCCCGCCGGGCAGCTACGCCGAGCTGCTCGCCGACGCGGCCAAGCTCAAGGCCAAGGGGACCACCCCGTTCGTGGTCGGCGGCGTGCACGACGCGCTCGGCCCGACTTGGTCGGCCATCCTCGCGACCGAGGTGTACGCGAAGAACCCCAACTGGATGCACGACCGCCGAGCCGGCAAGGTGAAGTTCGCCGACGCCGACTTCAAGCGGGGCGCGACCAAGCTGGCCGAGCTGGCGCAGAAGGGCTACATCGACAAGCGCGACGTGGCCCGCGACTACGCCGCGACCCAGCAGGCGTTCCTGGATGGCAAGGGCGCGATGTCACGTGGGCGGGCACAATTACCGGTTGCTGCTCACCGACGGGGAGTTCCTCACCTCGCTGCGGGTGACGGCCATCCTGACGCTGATCGTCGTCATCGTGCCGAACGTGGCCGGGCTCGCCGTCGCCGTCCTGCTGGACCGCAGAGGCTGGCTCTACAACACGCTGCGCAGCGTGTTCTTCACGCCCATGGTGCTCAGCTCGGTGGTGGTCAGCATCATCTGGACGCGGATGCTCGACGGCGGCGGGCTGATCAACCAGGCGCTGCACGGCCTCGGCGTGACCCATCCGCCGGGCTGGCTGTCGGATCCCAGGTACGCCCTGTACTCGCTGGGCGGGATCCTCTCCTGGCAGATGCTGGGGTTCTGCGTCGTGGTCTACCTCGCCGGGCTTCAGGGCGTGCCGACCGAGCTGGGCGAGGCCGCCGCCATCGACGGGGCGGGCCCGGTGCGCCGGTTCCGCCACGTGACCTGGCCGCTGCTCGCGCCCGCGCTCACCGTCAACACCGTGGTCCTGCTGATCTCCGCCTTCAAGATCTTCGACCACGTCCAGGTCATCACGCACGGCGGACCTGGCACCGGCACCACCGCGACGATCGCCTACAACGTGCTGCAGACCGGCTTCGTCGCCAACCGTCAGGGCTACGCCGCGGCGATGGCCGTCGTCATGCTCGTCATCATCGCCACGGCCAGCGCGCTCGTGCTGAAGGTGCTGCAGCGGCGCGAGGTGGACCTGTGAACCTGAACCGGGCGCGAGCCCCCTGGCTGCGACCGCTGGTGGCCATCGCGGTCAGCGCGGTCTTCGTCGTCCCGCTGTACGTGGTCTGCGTCAACGTGATCAAGCGGGGGAGCCGGATCAGCGAGCAGCCGGCCGCGCTGCCGATCCCGCCGACGCTGGAGAACCTCAGGAGCGTGCTGACCCGCCCCGACCACCTGTTCTGGGCCAGCCTGGCCAACAGCACCGTGGTCACGGTGGCGTCCATCCTCATCCTGACCGTGCTGTCGGCGATGCTCGGGCACTACCTGGCGCGCAGCCGTGGCCGCTGGGGCCGGGCGCTGATGCTGCTGCTGCTCTGCGGGCTGATGATCCCGCCACAGGTGATCCTGATGCCGATCACCCAGGTCCTGCGGGCAGCTCACCTGATGACCACTGTGCAGGGGCTGGTCCTGTTCAATGTCGGCTACTACATCCCGTTCGGAGTGTTCGTGTTCTCCGGCTTCATGGACCATCCCGGTGGAGCTGGAGGACGCGGCCGCGATCGACGGCGCCACCCGGACCCAGGTGTTCTGGCGGATCGTCTTCCCGCTGCTGCGCCCGGCCACCGCCAGCGTGCTGATCTTCCTGGGCGTGTGGATCTGGAACGACTTCCTCGACCCGCTGATCATCCTGGGGCCGAGCCAGGGCACCACCATCACCACCGGCATCTACCGCGCGATCGGGCAGTACCAGGCGGACTTCGGCACCGTGTTCGCGCTGATGTTCCTCGCCACCCTGCCGGTGCTGCAGAAGCACTTCGTCAAGGGCCTGACGGGCGGGGCGACCAAGGGGTGAGCGCGGGTCTGGCGTGCCTTCTCAGCGTGGGGCGTGCGGGGCCCGTCACCGCGCCACCGACGTGACCTGGAGCAGCAGCGCCTGTTCCGGGTGGAGCGAGGGCATGGTCAGCCCGACCGCACCGAGCACGCCACCTGGCAGCGTGATCGTGCCGGCGGCATACCAGGACGGCGACGGCCAGAGGGTGGTGCGCGGCGAGCCGGCGGGATGCACAGACTGGACCACGTACCTGCGGTCCGGGTCGAGCCCGGGAAGCCGGACCGGGACGGGCACGGTGAACCGCGAGGTCGCCGTCTGGACATATGCGTACAGCGCCTCGGAGCGGTCGCGGGAGATGACGCCGTCCAGCGTCGCGGCAGGGTCCGGATGGTCGGCGTGGACGACGTCGCCCGTGTGCAGCAGCCCCCGATGCCGCTTGTAGAAACCGATCCAGGACGCCAGCGCGGCGCGCTCCTCAGGCGAGGCCGAGCTGATGTCCCATTCGATGCCGGCGTGTCCGAGCAGGGCGATCGTCGCCCGGAAGGAGAGATCGTGGACCCGCCCGGTGGTGTGCGCTCTCGGCGGGCCGACGTGAGTTCCGATCAGCTCCGGGGGCAGGAACAGGCCCGTCCACCGCTGGATCGTCTGGCGCTCCAGTGCAGTCGCTCGCCCACACGCGGTCGGTGCGCTCCAGGATGCCGAGGTCAACCCGTGCCCACCTGAGGAGCAGCTCTCGATCTCGACGCCGGGATATGCGGCGCGCAGCTCGTCGAGCAGCCGATAGGCGGCCAGGGTCTGGGCATGGACACCCGGGCGTGCCTGGTGGCCGGCGTCGATGAGGTCGCGGTCGTGGTCCCACTTGAGGTAGCCGATATCGTTCTCGGACAGCAGCGCGTCGAGCCGCGAGCGGATGTGGTCGTAGGCGTCCGGGTTGGCAAGGTCGAGAACCTGTTGGTGACGGTAGGTCGGCGGCAGCCTTCCCCCCGTTGCGAGGATCCAGTCGGGATGCGCGCGGTACAGGTCCGAGTCGGGGCTGATCATCTCCGGCTCGACCCAGAGGCCGAACTGCATGCCGAGCGAGCGGACATGGCTGATCAGCGGCTCCAGCCCATGTGGCCACACCGTCTCGTCGACGTACCAGTCGCCGAGACCCGCGGTGTCGTCGCGCCGGGACCGGAACCAGCCGTCGTCGAGAACGAACCGTTCGACGCCGATCTCGGCGGCGGCGCCGGCGAGTCCTCGCAGCCGATCGAGGTCGTGGTCGAAGTAGACCGCCTCCCAGGTGTTGAGCACGACGGGGCGCGGCCGGTTCGGACCTGGATGGTGCGACCGCCGCCGCAGGTAGCCATGGAACGCGGCGGCGATACCGTCGAGGCCGTGCGGGGAGTATGCGGCGTACAGCCAGGGGGTGGCATACTCCTCGGCCGGCGCGAGGCTGACCTCGCCGGGGAGCAACAGCTCTCCGCCGCCCAGCACCGCGTCGCCCGACGGCCACCGCCCCGCATAGCTGACATGGTTGCCGCTCCAGCCGACATGCACGGCCCACACCTCGCCGTGGCGAAACCCGAATCCGGGAGTACCGGCCACCAGGCCGATGGTGGCATCGTGGCCGGTGCGCCCACGGCGGTTCTCGCGCACCCAGCTCCCCAGCTCCAGGGGATGCCGCTGTGGGTGGCGCTCCCGACACCAGCGACCGCTCAGGTCGAGCAGCTCGGTAGCCTGGCCCGGGAGTGGGAGCGCACACAACAGCTCGTTCACGACGTAGGGCGAGTCGCCCTCGTTCCTCAACGTGTGGCGCAGCCGCAGCAGACCAGATGGCGACAGCTCGATCTCGGAGCGCAGGCCAAGGCGCGCGACGGGATCGACTCCATGCACCGTCACCCGGTCATCGCCGGAGTGCTCCAGCCCGGTCAGCGCGAAGGAAGGCGACCAGTCCGACCCCATGCGATGACCGGACAGCGTTGGCCGCCCCAGGTAGCCCGCGGAGTGCTCGCGGACCAGCGAGCGGGATGCCGGTTCGTCCAACGCGGCCACGGCGACTGCGAGAGTTTCCGCCAGGGTCAGGCCGAGCTGGGATGCCGGTGTCGCGTCGCCGAGGTCGGCACCCCAGTGGAGCACCGTTGGGAGTCGCGGGCCGCCGACGTCCAGGACCAGACTGCAATCTCCCGCCCTGAGGTGAACGATCTCCATTCAGTGCTCCTTTCTCGAACCCAGCCCACATCAGGCCACCATCATGGGCACCGCCTCGGATGCTGTTGGCGAATTGGGGGAGGGGTCTCGGGGCGTGTGGTGGGTGGTGTGGGTTCCAGGGCTTGCTCTGCCGCGCGGGTGGTCGTGCTCTGCCGCGCGCATGGTCGCGCTTTGCCGCGTGAATGCAGCCTTGCCGCGCCACTTGTCGCTCGGGCGCCTGGTTTGGGGGGTTCGTGGAGCGATCTGCGCGGCAAAGCTGCACTGGCGCGGCAGAGCACCACAACCGGCGCGGCAAAGGACCACCACCCACGCGGCAAGGCATCGGAATTCGCCAACAGCATCCGCCTCGAGCGGGATCAGGTAGACGTGCGGCGGTCATGATCAACCCCGGGTCGCGTGGGCCGTGGCGGCCCGGAGCATCACACGCGAACCATGGAGCATCCTGTGAGCGTCCTTGTAGGATCCTGATGCGTTGAACTCCCTGGACTTGGACCCGATGACCCCAAGGAGGCCCGCCCATGCTCGTCCTCGACCACCCGCTCAATGACCAGACCGCTGGATCGCTGGAGCTCGGGGGCGATCTGCGTGTGCGCCGCCTTGGGTTGGGGGCGATGCGGCTCACCGGGGCGGGCATCTGGGGCGAGCCCGCCGACCCCGAGGGCGCCCGCGAGGTCCTGGTCCGTGCCGTGGGGCTGGGGGTGAACTTCATCGACACGGCTGACTCGTACGGGCCGGAGGTCAGCGAACGGTTGATCGGCGAGACCCTCCACCCCTACCCGCAGGGGCTCGTGATCGCGACCAAGGGCGGGCTGACCCGCCCCGGGCCGAGCCGTTGGGTGCCCAACGGCCGGCCCGAGCACCTGCGGCAGGCGTGCGAAGGAAGCCTGCGGCGTCTGCGTCTGGAGTGCATCGACCTGTACCAGCTCCACCGGGTCGATCCGAATGTACCGATCGAGGAGACGGTTGGCGCGCTCGCGGAGCTACGCGCCGAGGGCAAGCTCCGTCACGTCGGCCTGTCGAACGTCACCATCGCGCAGCTGGAGCGCGCGCAGCAGATCGTGCCGATCGCGAGCGTGCAGAACCGCTACAACCTGATCGACCGGCGCGGCGAGGACATGGTCGACCACTGTGAGCGCCACGGGCTCGCGTTCCTGCCCTGGGCGCCGCTCAGCGCCGGCGACCTCGCTGCGCCGGGGGGACTCCTGGACCGGCTCGCAGCGCGCCACCGGGCCAGTGCCGGACAGATCGCGCTCGCCTGGCTGCTGCGACGCTCCCCAGCGATGCTGCTGATCCCGGGCACGTCATCGGTCGAGCACCTGCTTGAGAACCTGGCCGCGCCGCTGGTGCCGCTCACCCGTGGCGAGATCGACGACCTGACCCGTCGGCGCCGCTGAGCCTCGTCGGGGCTCAGGGGCGCCGACGCGACATACGGAGCGGCCAGCGAATGGCATGGCAGCCGTCGATCTATAGTGCGTTCAGCGCCGCTACCAGTTGGTTCTCCTCGCGGTCGAAGTGGGCCCGCAGCTCCGACTCGGTGGAGTGGTGCGACCGGATGGCGTCGCGGTAGGCCAGCCTCCGCTCGCGCAAGGCTGGGGGTTGGCCGGTCACCGACGCCGGCTGCCGCCCCACGGCCCACGCCATCAACCCCGCCGACCTCGGCTGAGCCTGGCCTCCAGGCTTGACGTATTCCTATATGGGTATATGATTTCCCCATGGCACGAGCAGCGACGACAGCAGATGCGTTCAACGCGGTGGCGGAGCCCCGGCGGCGGCAGATCTTGGACGTCCTCGCCGGCGGGGAACGCCCCGTGAACGACCTCGTCATGCTGCTCGGCCTGGCGCAGCCACTGGTGTCCAAACACCTGCGGGTGCTGAGGGAGGTAGGCTTGGTGGATGTGCGTGATGAAGGGAGGCAGCGGATGTACCGGCTCAACGGTCACTCGCTCAAGCCCATCCATGACTGGGTGAAGAACTACGAGTGGTCGTGGGCGCAGCGCTTCGATCGGCTGGATGTCGTGTTGGAGGAACTCAAGGAAAAGGAGGAAGGGGATGGGGGCAGTGACGAGTAGTGGCACAGCCGAGGTGACGCTCCCGACGGACACGCAGATCCTGATCACGCGGGAGTTCGACGCACCCAAGCACCTGGTCTACAGGGCCTGGACCACGCCCGAGCTCATCAAGCGCTGGTGGAGCGGAGACCGTGGCGAGGTCACGATCGCCGAAGTCGATCTGCGGGTCGGTGGCACGTGGCGCTACGTGATGGTGGCGAACGGTGGATTCGAGGTCGCGTTCCACGGCGAGTACCGGGAGATCGTCCCGAACGAGCGTATCGTCTCGACCGAGATCTACGAGGTCATGCCCGAAAACGAAGCGGTGAACACGCTCACGTTCACCGAAAAGGACGGGCGCACGACCCTCAGTCTCCTCGTCCAGCACGCGAGCCAGGAGTCCCGTGACGGACACATCAACTCCGGCATGGAAGGCGGCATGCAAGAAGCGATGGACCACCTCGAGCAGGTCGCGGTCTCGCTTCGCTGAGCAGACCTGTCCGGTGGAACAAGGTCGTGCACGCGACCCCCGAACCTTCTCTGCGGGCGGTCACCACACATCCGGGCGCCTGGAATGCCGAAGGCGCGCCGAGCAGCCCGCGCCACACACCGCGGATCCGCTCCACAGACAGCGCGCTCAACCGCTCAGCGGCGGACGACTCCTCGCCGCTCAAAGGATTTCCTAGGCCGATGGTCCTGACCCGCGCCGGCGGAGCGCAAGCCCGTCGATAACCCTATGAGCGCGCCGCCCGTCGAGCCGGATCGTCCACGGATCGATCGTGTCGATTCGAAGATGCGTCTCGCTCCACGGGTCACGCGCGAGTGTGGAGCGGACGGTGTCCACCGACTCGGCCTCGACGACGAGCACCACGCGGTGCTCGTCCGCGAGCGGCCCACCCAAGACGATGAAGCCCGCGTCCACGAGCCCGTCCATGAACGACGCGTGCGCGGGCCAGTCGGACTGCTCCTCCATCGGCCGTGACGGGTCCCACTGGAGACCGGAGCGGCGGAGCACGACGAAAAACACACTACGACTATGGCATATCCACACCAAGGTCCGCACCGCCGCTGCTCCCCGACCAGCTCAGTGTCTGGCTATGCGCGCGAGCAGGGCGCGAAACCCCGCCCGCACCAGCGCCTGGTCGCCGGCGAGCCGGACCCGGATCATCCGACGCCATCCAGGGGGAGTCGGGCCCGCACCCGGAAGCCCCCACCCGGCCGGGGCCCGGCCTCCAGGTCCCCGCCGAACGTCGCCACTCGTTCGCGCATGCCGACGATCCCCTTGCCGCTTCCCGTCCCGTTGTGCACGGGACGGCCGTGGCCGTCGTCGTCGACCTCCACGGTGAGGTCCCCTTCGTCGTAGGAGACGCGCACGGTCGCGGAGGCCGGCCCGGCGTGGCGGGTGACGTTCGTGAGTGCCTCCTGCACGATCCGGAATGCCGCCACGTCGACGCCGAACGGCAACGGGCGCACGTCGCCCTCGATCTCCGTTCGGACCTCGAGCCCCGCCGCCGCTGCCTGCGAGACCAGTTCGTCGAGCCGGGCGAGCGTCGAGGTGGGGGATCGGGGTGCTGGCTCGCCCTCCTGCCTGAGGATGTCGAGCACCGAGCGGAGCTCGGCGAGCGCCTCTTTGCTTGCCTGTTTGATCGCGGAGAGGGAGTTCCGGGCCTGCTCGGGCAGTTCCTCGTTCAGGTGCAGGGCCACCCCGGATTGCACGCTGATCAGGGACAGATGATGCCCCAGGGCGTCGTGGAGCTCCCTGGCGATGCGGAGGCGCTCCTCGCTCGCCCGCCGGAGCGCTTCCTCTTCCCGGATGCGGACCGCCTCGGCTGCCCGCTCTCGCCTGATGCGCACACCCTCGGCGGCGCCCAGCAGCACGAGGAGCCAGGCGGCCAGGCCGGCCATGTCAGTAAGTGAGGGACCGGGCCTGTTCCTGATCAGATGGTCCAACCAAGGGAAGATGCCGAATCCGGCCACGGCCGTGACCGCGGCGGCCAGCCGGTTGCCGCGAACGATGGCGGTGAAGTACGCGACGATGAGGGTGAGCCAGATGGGGCCGTTGGCGTACCCGAGGATGAAGTAGAGGAGCGTGGCTCCGAACACCACGGTCATTACCGCCACGGGATGGCGGCGCCGCAGGGCCAGCACCCCCGCCGCGACACTGACCAACGCGATCGTCCCCGCGTCGAAGGGCCGGCGGGTGGGCTGATGCTGTGAGGCAAAGTGGGTGCCGACCGTGAGGAAGGCGGCCAGCCCTGCCGCCAGGATGCCGTCGGCGATCAGGCTCCTTCGCGAAGCTGATCCGTGCTGAGACCTCACGTTCATCAATGCCATGGCATGAGCGTAGGACGAAGCGCCCGACCCGTCATCGGATGCAGGGAGCGTGACGCCGTTCACGATCAGCTCTATTGTTTACCCGGTGATGGCGCTGGACTTCGGCTACCTTCGGAACCGCCCGACGGCACCTGGGCCAACGGTGTGAGCAGCGTGCCCTGAGCGTCTGATGTGCTGAGCAATCAAGGAGGCCAGGCGTGATCGAGCCATACCAGGTGGTCGGGCTGATGCCGACCATGCGAGGCATCCATCAGCGTGACGAGATCCAGTGGAACCTGGACCACATCGCCCAATTGATCAAGGCGGCAAGCTGGCTGTCCAGCCTGGATCTGCCCGTGCGCCTGATCGCGATCCCAGAGGGCGGGCTGCAGGGCTTCACCGACGAGATCCTTGACCTGGACCACGAGGACTACGCGCGCACGTGCGCGATCGACCTTCCCGGACCCGAGACCGACCAGCTCGGCCGGCTTGCCGGCCAGTGGAATGCGTTCATCATGGCGCAGGCCAAGGCCCGCCACCCAGAGTTTCCTGGGCGGTTTTTCAACGTCGGCTTTGCGATCGACCCTGAGGGCTCGATCGTCCTGCGCCACTACAAGGTGGTGCCGCTGCTGCCGGTGGAGCACTCGGTCACTCCCCACAACGTGTGGGACCGGTGGGTGGAGCTGTATGGCCGCAGCCTGGACGCGTTCTACCCGGTGGCCGACACCGCGATCGGGCGGCTGGGATTCCTGATGGCCAACGAGGCAAGCTACCCGGAGAACGCCCGGGGGCTTGCGATGAACGGCGCCGAGGTGATCTACCGTGGCCCCTACCCGGCGCCGCACACCCCCAACGGGTTCTACGAGGTCCAGAACCGCGCGCGGGCGCTGGACAACAACGTTTACCTGATCGCCAACAACATTGGCACCTACTATCTGGACAAGGAGTCTGAGATCCCGATCGACCCCGGCGGGGGCAACTCGATGATCGTGGACTACAAGGGCCAGATCGTCGGGCGGCTGAACCACAGCGGCGGCTCAACCTGGGTGGCTGGCACCATCGATATCGAGGCACTGCGGCGGTTTCGGGCAAGCGCCCAATGGGACAACTGGCTCAAGGATCTGACGACCGAGCAGTATCAGGTCATCTATGAGCAGCCGGTGTACCCCAAGAACCTCTACCTGGACCGCAAGCCATATGACCACGCGGAGTACCGCAAGCAGGTCATCGACCAGCAGATCGAGCTGATGTTCCAGCGCGGCATCTGGACACGCCCCGACCCTGGCCAGCGCGGCAGCTAAAGCACCCGCAACCGGCCGAGGCTCGACGGCGCACTACCAGCGACGCGAGAGCGAGTGCGGTTGGAACGTCAAGGCGAGGACAGGTCGAAGGAGAGCGACTGCTGGCTGGCGCCGAGGTCGCCGGCGCCGTCGAATCTGACGGTGTAGGTGGTCAGGCCGGGGCCGCGGAGCGTGTCGTGGAAGTCATAGTTGCCAGCGGCGTCGGTGCGCACGTCGGGCAGTTGCTCCTCGCCCAAAAGGTCCTGGCGGACAAGGTGGAGGGTCTGGGCACCGGGGGCCACGCCGGTCAGGGCGGTGAGCTGGCCGCCCAGGTGCACCTGGAGCCCGGTCGGGTCACCCACGAAGGGCGGATCAAGGTAGTTCAGCGTCAGCGCAGTGGCCGAGGACGTCGACGGGACGAGCACCCGCAGCAGCGGGGCACTGCGGTCGAACAGGGTGGTAACCGCATACACGCGGCTGTTGTCCGGCCCCCAGGCCAGCCCATGCTGGGCGAGCGTGTCGTCCATCTGCGAGTTGGCCCGACCGCCGAAGTCGTAGGTCCAGGTCGGCGAGGAGGCTCCTGCCTCGTAGACGTACAGGTCGACGGCGCCAACGCCGTTGTCCGCGACGCCGGCCGCGACCCGGTCCCTGGCGCCGACCGCCACCGCGTTGGCCTGCGGCCCGCTGGGATACAGGCCGACCTGGACAAGGCCCCAGGTGTTGAGCAGCAAATGGCCGTCCCCGGCGACGACAACCTGGCGGCCGTCGCCAGTCAGGGCGAAGTCTCTGGACCTGGGCTGGGATGACTGGTCGGAGGGGAGCTGGATGACGGGGTCGCCCCCGGAGATGTCGTAGGCGGTCAGCGGCTGAGTCACCGCGCCGACCAACAGCAGGTCCGGCCACTGCTGGGTCGCGGCCAGTTGCGGCGCGATGAAGGAACTCCAGCCCCACTGCTTGACCACGGGACGCCCGCCGCCCAGTTGCAGCGAGCTGAAGCCGGCCCGAGCCGCGTCGCACTCATGGCTGAACCAGATCCTTCCCTGTGCCAGGGCCAGATCGCGCGGGCAGAAGGAGCCCACCTTGTAGCGGGCGGTCTCCTTCAGCTTGGCGGTGCTGATCGCCGCGATGGCCCCGGCGCCGTTGAGCGCCGCGTACAGGGTGGCGCCGTCGGCGCTGAGCGCCAGGCCGCTGGCGCCCTTCTCCCCGTCGATGGTCTTGACGATATGGCCGTCCAGGTCGGTCACCACAACGAGGTCGCCGCCGGAGACGAACAAGCGCCCGTGGCCCGCGTCGACCGCCATGTCCTGATAGGACGTGAACGGCAGCACCGTCACGTTCGCCTGATAGGCGTCTCTGGCCGACGCCGACGGCACCACCACCATCACCACCGTCACCAGGAAGGCGACGACCGCAACGGTCGCCAACAACGTCATGCCACGCAAGCTACGAACTCCACGCACCGGCACTCCTCAGCATCGTCCAGCGACACCCGGACCTATCCTTCATGCCTGCGCAGATACCCGAGGCGACCACAGGCAGCGAGCACTCCTTGGCGCTCCCTCCGGCAGACGGCACGACCGCAGACCCACGGCAGAGCGGCACCGCCAAGCCCTCGACCGCGCCACCGATCTATAGACCGATCTATAGACCGATCTATAGACCGTCGTGCGCCGACGGGTCGTTACACCGCGGATTCCGGCTCGGGTCGGCGAGCCCGGACCCGACGACTCGTCAGAGCTGGTGCAGGTGGTGCTCGGGGCGCCGGCTCGGCGCGGGCGGCTGACCGAAGGGCCGCCGCCTGGCCAGCTCGGCGACGGCCAGCAACAGCGCCAGCAGCATGACCCCGGACGCGCACAGCAGCGCATCCGACACCGCCGCCGAGTAGTCGCCGCTGGTAGCGGCGAGCACCATATAGAACACGCCGGCCAGCGCCGCGGTGCCGATCGCCGAGCCGATCCGCTGGGCGGTCTGCAGCGCGCCGCCGGCCGCGCCCGCCATCCGCACCGGCACCGACTCCAGCGTCAGCGTGATGTTGGGCGAGGTGACCATGCCACCGCCGAGCCCGGCCAGCAGCAACGGCCCGACGATCGCCCGCGCGGCCGCGTCCCCACCCACGTGCCGCAGCACCAGCGCGGTGGCGACCAGCCCGACAACGGTTGCGGCCAGCCCGAAGACGGTCAGCCAGCGCCCCGCCCGGGCCACCAGCCGGCCGGCGATCACCGCGGAGAGCGCCACGCCCAGCGCGAACGGCGTCACCGCCAACCCCGAGCGCAGCGGCGAGTAGCCCAGCCCGGCCTGGAAGAACAGCGCGAACACCAGCCAGATGCCGGTGAACCCGATGAAGTAGACCAGCCCGATGCCAAGTCCGGCGCCATAGCCGGGCGTGCGCGCCAGCCGCGGATCAAGCAGTGGCTGCCGGCCCCGGTGCACTGTGCGGACCTCCCACCAGACGAACGCGGCCAGCAGCAGCAGCGCCACCGCAGGCAGCCACCACACCCGTCGCAGGCTGCCGGTCTCGGCCTGCACCAGTGGCAGGAGCAGGCCGAGCACGCCGCCGCCCAGCAGCAGCGACCCGACCAGGTCCAGATGCACGCCACGCCACCCACCACCCGTGGTGGACGGCACGAACCGGGCGGCCAGCACCAGCGCGGCCAGGCCGATCGGCACGTTGACGTAGAACACCCAGCGCCAGCCGTCCGGGCCGGTGAACGCGGCCAGGATCAGCCCGCCGACCACCGGACCGACCGCGGTGGACAGCCCGATCGTGGCGCCGAGGATGCCGAACGCCCTACCGCGCTCGGCGCCGCGGAACAGCTCCTGGATCAGCCCGGAGCTCTGCGGGATCAGCATGCCGCCCGCGACACCCTGCAGCAGGCGGGCGCCGACCAGCAGCCCAGCGGTCGGCGCCGCGCCGCTGAGCGCGCTGGTCACCACGAACGCCGACAGGGCGATCAGGAACATCCGCCGCCTGCCGAGCGTGTCGCCCAGCCGGCCGGCCGGCACCAGCGCCAGCCCGAAGGCCAGCGCGTACCCGGAAACGACCCACTGCGCGGTCCCCGCCGACGCGCCCAGCCCACGCTGGATCGACGGCAGCGCGACGTTGACGATGCTGACGTCCAGCAGGCTCATGAACCCGGCGATCTGGGTGACCGCCAGCGCCCGCCACCGCTTCGGATCGGCCGCGTCGGACACGGCCGGCTTGGTCTCGCGACTCACCCCAGCATCATCGTCGGCAGCCTTCCCCGCCGCCACCGGAGCGGCGTAGCCATCGCCGGCAGTCCAAGGGGCGCTGGCGGCCTGGCTCACCGGAGTCCGAAATCGCTCCGCGCCGCGGGGTGGACCTCAGCTCGTTTGCGGGTGGCCCTCACTCAACGTTGACATTTCTGGAGGTCAACTGGTCAAGCGGCTCGACGGGCGTCGCCTCGTCGAGTGTGGCGTAGGTCGGCAGCAAGGTCGTGATCCCGGTCAATTCCAGCACTCGCCGCACGTGCGGGCTCGGTGCGGTCAGACGGAGGGAACCGCCGTGCTCGCGGATGCGCCGCCGCACGCTGATCAGCACCCCGATCCCGCTCGAATCCAAGAAGCTGACCTGCTCCAGATCGACGATGAGATGGTAGACGCCTTGCTCGACCAGCCCGGCCAGCACGTCCCGGAGCTGCGGGCAGGTGGCCAGGTCTACTTCCCCGCTGACAAGGACCACGGCCCAGTCGTCGTGGTGCTGGACGCGTAGATCGAGTTCCATGGCAGTCTCCCCCTCGTAAGCAGGCATCCGGGTTGCGGTCAGCTGATCCCACAATCCGGTACCACGATCGTGTAGCATCTACGGCGAGGAACTGAGCAACTTCTGTAGAAGTATAGCGCACCTTTGAAGAAGTTACTGGATGCTGGTTCGGCGAATTCCAGAGGGATGCTTACATCTTGAAGAGGTTCTGGGCGATGGTGGGGATGGTGCGCGGGTGCCGTGGCGACCTCCCGGTGGGGGGCCGTCCGTGAGCAGCCGTCCGCTGTACAGCATCGGTGCGGTCGCGCGGATGCTCGACATCCCGCCGGCGACGCTGCGGACCTGGGAGGAGCGCTACGGGCTCCCCAAGCCACAGCGCAGCCCCGGCGGTCACCGTCTGTACTCCCGCGATCAGGTCGGCCAGCTCCGCTTTGTCAAGGCACAGCTCGCCGCCGGCATGGCGCCCGCCGACGCCCACCGTGTGCTCGCCGAACGGCTCGCCGCCGGCACCCTGTCCATCGGCGAGCCTGAGCCGGCCAGGACGCGACTGCTGGTCCTGCTCGCCGAGCGCGACCCGTTCGCTGCCGAGCTCTCGGAGTATTTCCTGCGGACCGAGGGCTACGAGGTCGCCTCGGCGCTGGACGTCGCCGACGCCGCCCGCAAGTTCGAGGAGCTCAGCCCCAGCGTAACCGTGATCGACCTGCTCATCTCCGGTGGCAGCGGGTTGGGGCTGTGCCGTCAGCTCAAGCGGCACGACGACGCCCCGGTGCTGGCCATCTCGGCCCTGGAGGCCAGCGACGAGGCGCTGGAGGCAGGGGCCGATGGCTTCCTCCAAAAGCCGCTGGACCCGCTGCAGCTGGTGTCGGCCATCAAGGACCTGCTCGGCGCCAGCGCCTTCCTGCGCCCCAGCCAAGGCGGCCCCAGATGACCGACGGCGCTCCAGGGCACATCCCCGTTGGTGGGCGTCTGACCAGCGGCAATGAGCAGCTGGACGGGATCTTGGACGGCGGGTTCCCGGCCCATGCGATCAACCTGGTGGTCGGACCGCCGGGCAGCGGCAAGACGATCCTGGCGCAGCAGTACGTGTTCCACAACGCCACCGTCGAGCGGCCCGCCGTCTACCTCACGACCGTCTCGGAGCCGCTGGAGAAGGTCCTGCGCTATGGCCAGACGATGGCCTTCTTCGATGCCAGAGCCGTCGGCCGGGGGGTGTTCTACGAGGATCTGGGGGAGTTGCTGGGCGCCAAGGGGCTCGACGGGATCCTGGTGCGGATCGATCGGCTGATCAAGGAGTACCGGCCCGCGATCATTGTGATCGACAGCTTCAAGGCGCTGCACCCCTACGCTGGCGACCAGGGCGAGTTCCGGCGTTTCCTGCACCGCCTGGCCGGGCGGCTGAGCGCCTTCCCGGTCACGTCGCTGTGGATCGGGGAGTACGACCACGCCGAGCTGTCCACAGCGCCGGAGTTCGCCGTCGCCGACGCGATCGTTCGGCTGTCGAGCGACCACATCGGGCAGCGGGAGCTGCGGTTGCTCCAGGTGCTCAAGCTGCGCGGGTCTGGCTTTCTGTCCGGCAGCCACGCCTACCGGCTGTCCGATGGGGGCATCGAGGTCTTCCCGCGCCTGGCCGATCCCGTGGATCCCAGCGCCTACACGATGCCCGCACAGCGGATCTCGTCCGGCATCGCGGCGTTGGACGCAATGCTCACCGATGGCTACTGGCCCGGGGCGGCCACCCTGGTCGCCGGTCCGTCCGGGTCGGGCAAGACCCTCATCGGCTTGCATTTCGTCGTCAGCGGCGCCCGCCGTGGCGAGCCGGGCGTCATCGCGACCTTGCAGGAGAATCCCGTCCAGCTGGAGCGGGTCGCCCAGGGCTTTGGCTGGTCGCTCGCCGACGACGGGGTCGAGTTGCTGTACCGTTCCCCGGTCGGCCTGCTCGTCGACCAGTGGGTGTATGAGCTGCTCGCCGCCATCGAGCGTACGGGAGCGCGACGCGTCCTCATCGACAGCCTCGGCGACCTGCTGTTCGCGGCCGGCGACGAGGTGCGCTACCGCGAGTACCTGTACTCGTTGGTGCAGCGCTGCTCTCGGCGGGGGGTGAGCCTGCTGATGACCCTCGGGCTGCCCGACCTGTTCCAGGTCACTCGCTTGTCGGAGCTGGGCATCTCGCATGTCTCCGACAACGTCGTGCTGTTGCAGTACCTGCGCCAGCAGGGCCGCATAGGGCGCACCCTGACCGTGCTCAAGACGCGCGCCAGCCTGCACGAGCCACAGATCAGGGAGTTCACGATCACCTCCGAGGGGATCACACTCGGCGACGGGCGCCTTGGCGACCCTGCCTCGCCCTGAGCCCTCTGCTCTCGGAGCGACAGGCTGAGGCCTGACGCGCGGCGATCAGCCCGCCAGCGCGTCT
>WNGE01001406.1_pt1 | contig 30454 bp, 27 predicted proteins | sample 5400651 | NCBI WGS metagenome assembly WNGE01 (sample SAMN13153370, study PRJNA577476) | soil metagenome | isolation source: 60 cm soil or saprolite under grassland replicate 2 | place: USA:California | collected 2016-06-15
CGACCTTCTCCGCAGCCGTGGCTACGTCGCCGACGGGGGCGATGCGCTCGGACCACCCGAACCAGTACCAGCCGTCGCCGGCGTAGATGTCCTCGGTGAGCTGGGCGGCGGCCCGGTTTGTGATGCGCAGGCGCGCGCGTCTGCCCGCTGATTTGATCAGGGTCACCGCAAACCGCCGGCCGTCCAGCTCGGCGGCGAGCTTCTCCAATGCAGATTCCGGCGCAGGTTCCGGCTCAGGTTCCGGCGCCGGTTCCGGATCTCCCCACGCAGCCATATGCGTGTCTCCCTCACGCTCGTACACCAAGGGCACCTACTATCCGCGCCGGGGCGGCTACTGTGGAAGCCTGACGGGCGGCGTGGTCAATGCCCCGTCAATGCCGTCAATCGCGATTGGTGTACGCGGATGGAGTTCGCCGAACGGCTGCGCGCGCTCATGGCCGAACGCGGGCTCAGCGGCCTCGCCGTGGCCCGCGAGGTGCCCTGCGACCCGGCATATGTCTCCCGCCTCATCAACGGGAAGCAGCGGCCCTCCCAGAGGATCGCCCGGCGCCTCGATGAGGTACTCGGCGCTGACGGCACCCTGGCCACGCTCGTGCCGGCCAACGGCGCCGCGGGCAACCGCCCCGCAGTGCTGACAGCCATCGGAGCCACCATCGACATGGCTGAGACCACAGATCTGGTCCGGCGGCTGCGCGCTTCTGAGGTCGACGCGGCGGTGCTTGACGCGCTGGCGCGGACCACGGACACACTCTGCACCCAATACGCCTACCGCAACCCGGCGCAGCTGCGGCGCGAGGCGCAGCAGTGGCTGTCCTACATCAACGCGCTGCTCTGCCGGCGGGTCGGCCTGCGCGCGCACCGCGAGCTGCTGGTCACCGCCGGATGGCTGACGTTGCTGATCGGCTGCCTGGAATACGACTCAGGGATGGGCAGCGCCGCGGAGGCAACCCGCGTCAGCGCTTTCCACCTCGGCCGGGAGGCCGGCCACGCCGAGATCGTGGCATGGACGATGGAGATGGCCGCCTGGTTCGCCCACACGCGGCACGACCTGACTGGAACGGTCACCTACGCCCACGCCGGCCAGCAGGCAGCCCGCGGCTTCAGCGTTGCGGTGCAGCTGGTAGCCCATGAGGCCCGCGCGCTCGGGCGGATGGGCGACAGGCGCGCCGTCGGTGAGGCGCTCGACCGCGGGCACTATCTGCTGCAGCAGATGCCGCAGCCGTCCAACCCGCGTAACCATTTCGTGGTCGATCCGGCCAAGTTCGACTTCTACGCGATGGACTGCTACCGGGTGGCGGGCGATAACGACCGGGCAGCCGAACACGCGGCCGAGGTGCTCCGCACCGGCCAGGGACCGGACGGGAAGGATTTGGCGCCGATGCGGATGGCTGAGGCGCGTGTCGCGCTCGGTGCCGTCGCCGCCAGGCACGGTGAGCTTGAGGAGGCCGCGCACTATGGCGCTGAGGCGTTCCGCGCGGACCGTAAGTGCTTGCCGTCGCTGCTGCTCGTGGCCGGTGAGCTGGATGCCGAGATGCATGAGAGCTATCCAGGGGAGCAGCCGGTACGAGAGTTCCACGAGCAGCTCACCGAGCTGCGCCGCGCAGTGCCGCGCCTGCAGATAGGCTGAGGACCGCGTACACCAATGCGCGAACGCCCCGCCAGCCTCCGGGCCGGCGGGGCGTTGCTTCGCGGCCAGTGCCTACCGGTCCTCCCCTTCGACGGCCCGGAGGTGACCGCGGCGGATGCCGCGCACCAGGGCTGCCCCCTCGCGGGGTGAGGTCACTTTTTTCGATCTGAGCGGCCGGGAGCGCGCAGGCGACCGCGGCGAGCGCGGCCTGGGTCTTACGCAGCTCGCGGGCCGTGGCCTCCCGCAGTTCGGCCGTGCCGAGCAGTTGCTTCAGGCTGTGGCAGAGGTACCCCGCCCAGTACGGCCAGTCCGTCTCGAGGCCGGGCCCGCGCGCGGCCTGGTATCCGTCGAGCGCGGCCTGTGCGTGCCATATGGCGCGCTGAGATGGTGATGTGGCCATGGTCATGGCCTCCCGTCAGGTGACGGCCCAGGTGACGTTCCGGCTTTGCGCGCGTCGTTGGTCTCCCCGGCGATGCGGTAGGCCACCCGCTCGTTCTTATTCGCGACCCGGCCGGCGATCTGGAAGCCCGGCCCGTCAACGACAAGGACGTGTTTCTGGCCGCGCCAGCCGGTGGACTCCACCTTGGCGGTGACCCCGGTCAGCGGGCGTCGAGGCCGCGGTAGCTGAGCGTGCCGCCGGCGATTTTGAGCAGGTGGCCGTCGACGAGCACGCGGGTGACGCCTTTTGTGCTGAGCAGGTTCCTCATGATTGTTTGCCTTCTTCCGTGGGGTGATCCGGGGAACAGCCGGGGAACAGAACGCGCGGGAACCACCGGGAACCAGCGGTGACCGCGAGCGGCGCGCTGTTCCGCTGATGTGCGCAAACGGGAACGCGCGGGAACCACCGGGAACCGCCGGGGACGGCGGTGGCGGTCTTGAAAACCGCTAGGGCTGGTGACAGTCCTCGTGGGTTCGAATCCCACGCCCTCCGCCCCAGCCAGCGACAAAAGGCCGCTGACCTGCACGAACACAGGTCATTCGCCCAACTGTCTCGTTCTGGCCGTGTGCGGTTGTGTGCAACGCGCGGCGGTCGTATGCGGTCCCGCCCAGCAGGCGGAGGGAGGTTGCCAATGACGAGCGCAGACGTGGCAGCCTGGGTCACTGCGATCGGGACAGTCATCATCGGCGGCGGCGTCGCCTTCGGCGGGCGATGTCGTCGCGGCGGCAGACGAGATCATGATCGAAATAAAAGATCAACTTGAGTTAAGTGGCATTGCCGTAATAGGAGCCTTATTACCGCAGCATCGGTGAAATCCTTAGATTATTCCGGGAAATTCCCAGAGGATTTCATCTTTGGCACGGCCGGAACTAGGTGTTTGCCGGTTCTGAATGGCCTCGCTTGACACTCGAAACAGCCCGCTGCGAGGATCGGATTCATCCCGAATGATCGCGCGGGCACGCAGTGCCCGGCTAAACGAGCGTATATTCGCCCCGTAGTATCCAATGCTGCCGTGGGCGTCGTGGAGATCACCTGACCGCGGTCGATCAAGGAGGCCACGCGTGGCCGCAGCAGCTGAGGTGAACGGTGGGCGGCGGATCCTGTTCGCCAGCGAGTCGAGCTGGGGCCATATCAATCCCTTGATCAGCATCGCCGGTGACCTGGCCGGGCGCGGCATCGGGGACATCTGGTTCGCCTCCACCGACGACCGCAAGGCCGCGATCGAAGCAATCTGCGGCCGCGCGCCGGTGCGGTTTGTCTCGCTCGGCCCCGCCAAACCCGAGCTGGACCCGGCGAACTGGCCGGACGAGACGATGCGGGCCATGACAACCGGCTCTCCGCTGCGAAACCTCGCCGCGCTTCTCGACGTCAACCTCGACCACGCCAACCACCGTCAGCAGTATCTGCGGACCCTGGAGGTCATCGACCAGCTGCGGCCGGCCCTAGCGGTCATCGACATCTACACCAGGTGGGCCATCGACGCGGCCGCCAAAAGGGGCGTGCCCTACCTGCTCACCTGCCCGTCGCCGGTGAGCCACGTCTACTCCGAACGGCTGCCGTGGAGCTACCCGACGCCGTTGTCGGGCCTGCCAAGGGACATGTCTGCGAGCCAGAAAATCCGCAACGTCTTGTTCCGCCTCGGCGTCCTGGCGGTGATCCTGCGGCCCAAGCACCTGCGCGCGAACACGGAGTTCGCCCGCACCCGCAGGGCCGAGGGGCTGGCCAACCTACCGGCGCGGCCCTCGCGGTATGCGGACGGCGCGGTCGCCGTGCTCGCGCACTCGGTGTTCGGCATCGAATACCCGTTCCCCGACATTCCGGGCAACGTCAAGATGCTCGGCGCGATCATCCCGCGGGACACCAGCACGAAGGTGGCAGACGGCGGCGGCCTGGCGCCGTGGCTGGACCGGCACGAGTCGGTCGTGTACGCCGCGTTCGGCACGGTCGTGCGGCTGGCGCCCCGGCAGATCCAGGCGATCACGGACGTGGCCGCCCGGCTCGGGCCGAAGCACCACGTCTTGTGGAAGCTGCCCCGGTCGTACCAGCGCCTGCTGCCCGATGCCCTGCCGCCGAACCTCCGCGTCGAGTCCTGGGTCCCCTCGCCGCTCGCGGTGCTCGCGCACCCGCACGTGCGGGTGTTTTTCAACCACGGCGGCGGCAACGCGATCAACGAGGGCCTGCACTTCGGCAAGCCGCAGCTGGTGATGCCGTTCTGGACGGACAACCCGGACAACGCGGCGCGCGTCGTGGACTGCGGCGCCGGGCTCGCCGTACCGCACGCCAGCGGCGCGGAGGCGTGCGACGTCGCGGCCAAGTTGACCCGGTTGCTCGGCGAGCCCGGGTTCCAGTCACGCGCCGAGCACTGGTCGCGGCAGATGCGCCAGGCGGGCGGTGTCGCCGCGGCGGCCGACGAGATCACCGGTGTGCTCGACAGGCTAGTGCGCGTTTCCCGATAACCAGCCTCTTTGACGCGGAAGGAATTACGCTGATGACTGTTTGCGACGACAACTCCTCAAGCGTTGGGTCACCGGTAGCCTGGGAACGACCGCCAGACCTCAGCTGCGTCATCTGCACTATGCCTCGTTCCGGAAGTAACCTTCTCTCGTATGCGCTTGAGGACACCGGACTGGCCGGCCGTCCGCGTGAGTATTTCGGATCGCGCAATGAGACCGGATACGCTGAAGAGTGGGGGCTTCCCCGCCGGTACTCGCTCCGCTCATATCTGAAGAAACTGGCCGCAGAAAGTATGACGCCCAATGGTGTTTGGGGTGCACACATTCACCTGTTCGATTTTTTAGATGTAATCGGACGCGCCGGTGAAGAGTTCGGCGAGACGCTCAGCGAGCGCGAGCTCTTGGAGACCTGTTTTCCCAACCCGCGATGCATTTTCATACGGCGGGCAGATCGGGTGCGACAGGCTATCTCATGGTTGCGTGCTGCGGATAGCGGGCAATGGCTAAGGCTGCGCGGCGAACCGGTGAGCGACCGGATGGCGCGGCTAGATATTAATCTCGACCAGGTTGACGAGTGGATCCAGGTGTTCAGTGAGCAGGAATCTAAGTGGCGTGAGTTCTTCGCGCGGAACAACCTGCCCGCCCACGAAGTGGTCTATGAGGATCTGGTCAGCGACTACCAGACTACCGTCCTAGGTGTGCTCGATTACCTCGGCCTGATGCCGCGCGCCGGCCTGCAGCTTCCCTCTTCGCGACTCGAGAAACAGTCCGATGTTCTTACGGAGCGCGCCGTGGTCACCTATATGCATCGTATGCACGGGGCGATAGCAAACCACGCAGATAACCGGACTGAAGCTTCTGTAACGAGAACCATGGACAGTCAGCCGGGCAAGGACAGTCAAGTTGATATTGAACTCAACACCCCGGCCGAGGTTTTCCGGGGGCTTGACAGCAGGCTCAGGCTGCCACGGGCGTCGCTCGCTGGTACTAACTCTAGTTATCTCTTCAAATTGAGCGGGCAAGGCGGAGGGAGCTTTCATGTTCTTGTTAGGGAAGGACGCGGCAGAGCAGGGGCGGGGACTATAGACGACCCGGATCTGACCGTCGCGTTGTCGGCAGAAGACTTCATGGCTATGCTGCGAGGGGATCTCGACGCAGAGTTCGCCTACATCACCGGCAGGTTGACGATGCGCGGCGATCAGGCGCTGGGCCCGCTGCTGTTGCCGTTGCTGAACGAGGCCTAACTTTGATCTCGTGATCTGCCGGATTACGCGCTCTCAGCCACTCGACCCGATCAGCAAGAACCTCGGCGGACTGGTCGGCGGGTCCCGCGGCGCCAACAGGCCGATGACCGGCAAGATCCCACTGCTCGATTCTGGTGAACAGTCCCGGCGCGGACGGGGGCCGTCAACCGTGGCGGGAATCAGGCCGTGACCCAGGCCTGGCTGTGCTCCCACAGGGCGCGGGCAAGGTCAAGGGTGGCGACCTCGCTGGGCTCGCGCTCGCGGGAGTTGTCATAGAAGCGGCCGCTGGCCGCCGCCACCGAAGCCGAGGTGGCGCAGTGGAGCGACGTCTTGGCGCCCTCGTCGGGCGATATCAGCTGCAGCCGCAGCTTGATCAGCGGGCGGATCGGCCACGGAAGCCGCCGGTAGATGTCCGAGTCCACCAGGCCCGGGTGCAAGGCGTAGGTCGTGATGCCCCGCCCCTGCACACGCCGGGCGAGCTCGGCGGAGAACAGCACGTTGCACAGCTTGGACACGATGTACTCAGGGATGCCGGTGACGCTGGCGGTCCGTCGGCGCACCGCCTCGAAATCCACGCCCGTGGCCACGTAGTGGGCATCGCTGGCGACGGTGACCACCCTGGCCGGGGCGCTGTCGGCGAGCCGGTCGAGCAGGGCGGTCGTCAGCGCGAAGTGCCCGACGTGGTTGACGCCGAATGCCAGCTCGAAGCCGTCCTTGGTGATGCCGCGCCGCCCGGCCACGCCGCCGTTGTTGATCAGCACGTGCAGCGGTTCTCCCAGTGCCAGGAACTTCTCGGCGCACCTGCGCACCGACGCAAGGTCGGCCAGGTCAAGCGGCAAGAACGCGACCGCAGCGTTGCCGGTGGCGGCCACGATGTCCGCGACCGCCCTCTGGCCCTTCTTCTGCGAGCGACAGGCCAAGTAAACTCTGCCACCCCGCCTCGCCAGACCGGCCGCCGTGGCGCGGCCGATCCCGGTGTTGCCGCCGGTGACCAAGAACGTACGCCCGGCCAGTTCACCCGATGCCGCAAACATGGTCACCTTCTACCAGACGCTCACATTTAACGGCATCAACGGCTTACCAGGTGACCGGTACGGAGACAATACCCCCACCGAGTTGTTCCTCGCTGGTGACGAGAAGCTCTTCCACTGGAACGGTCAGCCGTATGGTGGGCATACGCGACACAAGCGCGGGGAAAACCTCTTGGATTTCCATCCTAGCCAGCGGCGCACCGATACAGTGCCACATTCCGCGGCTGAAGGCGAGGTGCGGGTTCGGAGACCTGGTGATGTCGAACCGCTCGGGCTCGTCGAAGACCCGGTCGTCCAGGCTGGCTGAGAAATGGTCAGTCAGTACGAGGTCGCCGGTCTTGATCGTGACACCGCCAATCTCGATGTCCTCGCTGGCGTAACGCGGCACGAAGGACTCACCGACCCTGCCCATGCGCAGCGCCTCCTCAACCGCACTCGACAGCAAAGTCGGATCCTTGATCAACAGGTCACGTTGATCGGGATGGGCAGCAAGTAGCGCGATGCTGGCGCTCATGACGGTCGGGGTGGCCTGGTAAGCGAAGGCCAGCCTCACCGCCTGGCCGCCGACAACGTTGTCGTTGGGTTCTACCGCGCAGAGCGCTGAGATCCCATCGTCCCCGGGGCACGCGCGCTTGCGAGCCGCTACCGCAGCCAGGTAGCCGAGGACCGCAAGAGGGCCTCCATTGGGGCCCTCCTGGGGATTGGCCACGTCGGTAGCACTGGTCAACAGCGCCGAGAACTCATCCAATTCGGATACTCCGAGCACATCGCAGAACACACCAAAAGATAGCGGCACGGAGAACTGCGAGTGCATGTCTGCCGGCGGGCCCGGGGCGAGGACCGCGTCAACCGCATCACGGACACGCTCGGCGATTCGAGGTCTCAGGGCGGCCATGCGCTTGGCAGAGAAAAGCGGCGTCAGGACGGAACGCGCTTGGGCATGAGCCCGTCGGTCGACATCTGGGTCGGTAGTCGTGACCAACATGTCGAGCAGTGTGCTCTCGAAATATCTTGGCATGTTAGGCGGATCGGGATGGGACCGTCCGAGCCGGCCGTCGAGGAGTAGCCGCTTCACCTCGGCGTACCGGGTCACCAACCAGGCCTCGTCTCCAGCGTGCGTGCGCACCTTACAGATCGGCCGACTAGCTTGCAGGCGGCGCAACAGTGGGTTCAAGTGCCCTACCAGAGGTGGCTCCGACCCAAGCACGGGCAGGTTCTCGGTCACGATGGTCGCGTCCTCCCTCGTGTCATAGATTCCTTGCGCGGATGCGCACCTTGGCCACGTGTCGCCCGAGCGACCAGCGGACGACCAACGGGTCGAGTACGGCGCCACACGATGGTCATTCTGATACGACCGGTGGTGGAAAATCACCAGTAGTATTTCGTTAGGTCCCCGGGAGGGCGGTTCCAGCGGCGCCTTGATCCGGTGCCCGCCGGGCGACCAGCCGGGTGCGGGCGGGAAGGTGCGGGATCACCGGGCCCAGCTCGTCGTCGCCACCGTCATAAACCTTCAAGAGCCTCTCCTGTTCTGACCTCGGCCCGGCTGTGGTCTTTTGGGGCCTGCACCCCTCTGGGAGCGGTACTGGGACGGCGCCTCGTGGATCTGGGTCGATACCGGAGCCGACGTCTCGATGTGACATGACGCTGGCCCTCGTGTCGGGAGGTGCTGCGTGACAGGCGGCGATCAGGCGGACCGGGGTCTGGGGATGCCGCCGGGAGGCGCGGACCGTAACAGCCAGACGGGGTTGGACAGGCCGACAACGGCGCCCGAGCTGTTGAGCACCCGCGTGCGCACGAACCTGCCATTAGTGGTGTCGATCCACCGCGTGACGCTGCCCCCGGCAAGCTCGGCGGCGGTGTAGGTGCCGATGACCTTGGTGTTCGCCTGCAGGCCCGCAGTGCCTGCGTAGTCGACCGTCCCCTGCAGGATCTGCAGTGACCCGCCCGTTGGTACCCCTGTTGCGCGAGCGACAAGTTTTCGTGAGGTCACGCTTGAGACGCTGACTGAGCCCATCGGGCACGAGCCGTCGACCATCAGGTCCAGGCTGCCCCGGTAGGAGGACAGCGACGCGCACCAGACCCGTCCCGCGGCCAGCGAGGCGAGCAGGTTCGCTTCGGCGGTACTCGCCGCCCAGGTCGAGGTGAACCAGTTGTTCCGGATTCCGCGCCAGTTCTGCCCGAAGTGATCGTCGTTAGTGCCGGTGCCGGTGAGAAAGACTGCGTTGCGGGACATGACGTCCCACAGGGCCACGTGGTGGGCAAGGTCAACCCCTTGGCGCCGGGGGTAGCCGACCTCGAGCAGGTCGGCACCCAGCGCGGCAGGTGTCGTTGCGGTGGGCAGGAGCCTCGCGGCGACCTGCTCGAGCAGCGCGTCCTGCTGCGTGACAGTGAGCAGCGGCGGATCACCATAGCCGTACGGGTGGTTGTAGCTGACCAGCCCCCCGGCCGTGTGGATCTGCGGAACCACCGTGCTTTGCAGGTACGTGGTGTAGGTCTTGGACGTCGTGCTGCCATAGCTGGGGATGGCCACGTCGCCGCCGAACCAGTTGATGTGGGGCAGCAGCCATGACACCTCAAGGCCCTGCCGCTGGACCACGCCCGGGTACTTGATGGCCAGGACAGGCTCCATGTCCATCTGCTGCAGTAGGGACGCTTCGCCGCTGATCCGACGGGTGAACCGGAGATAGTCGAAGTACCCACCGACCACGTCGCCCTTGCTCGCGGCGCTTAGGGTCAGGCCCCACAGGGTGAAGTCACGGTAGTCGAGATCAGGCCATAGGGCGGCGATGTCGTTAGCGGGGGTGATGGTCACGGTGCGCCACGGACTCTGGCTGGTGGGCGTCACCGGGATAGTGATCACTCCGGCGATGCCGTAAGCGACTCGGCTCGCCGCGACCGATGGCGGCACAAACCGGTAGGAGAGGGTGTAGCCGCCGGCCGGCCGCCCAGCCGCTGGCGGGTGGTAGGAAGTAGCGATCAGTAACTCCAGGTAGCCGTGGCTCCAGCCGGTCGCCAGCCGCACGTCGATGCTCAGGGACTGCCCGGTGAGGTTGTCGTGATAGTTCCAGCCGGCCGGGTGGCTGTCCGCGTAGTACCCGAACTTCGCCGTCGCGGTCGTCGTGCTCCTGGCGGTCAGGTGCAAACTACCGCCGACCACCGGGTCGTTGGGTGAGCAGGGTGTCGTGACGATTCCGCCACCCGAAGTACTCGCCAACGGTCCGCTTTCGGCCTTGGTCCAGATCCAGGGTCCGCGCTCGCCCGGGCCGCCGCTCTCTGAGGTGAGACTGGTGAAGTGCACCGTCTTGCGGTAGCCGATCCCATCCATCACATAGTCATGGTCCGTCCACCACAGCACGTCGACTGAGTTCTTGGCCGCCTGAAAAAGCTGGCCATCCATCGAGCCGCTCTGCTCGCTGAACGAGGAATGTATGTGCATCGCCATCGAGTACGCAGAGGTACCGTCCGCAGCGACGTCGCGGGCCGCCGAACGCAGGGGCAGCCGCGGCATCCGCCGGAGAATGGCCACGGCAGCGCCGACAGCCGCCGTCCCGTGCACGAAATCACGCCTGGATAACTCGGATCTGGCGGGCCCCGGTTGGCTGTTCACGGCCTGGTCGTAGCACATCGGCTACACCCCCTCGCCGGAGGCAGCCACCGGCGCGTCGAAATACTGCCACCGGGCCTGATCGCACACTCGAACCCCAACACGGTTCGCGCGACCAAGGTGGACAAGATCACCGCGCAGGGTCAGTACCTCTACGTTGTCACGACATAAGCGCCACAGCGCCAGGCGGTCAGCGCCAGCAAGGGCGAGGACGGCCAGGACCGCAGCGCGGGTCTTGCCGATGGGTTTCATCACGACCTCCGTGGACCCGGCGAGACAAAGACGGCGCACTCCCGCCCTTTCGAGCCTGAACCGCTAAAGTGCGATCTTCTAAGGCACAAAGACCCGGAATTTGGGCGCAGACCTGTCCAGCGCTGTCCTAGCCTGCGCCCGTCTCGGACAGGCCGATCTGACCCACGTGCGCCTCGATTGGGCGGACCTCAGCGGGGCATGCTGGAGCAGCGGTCCCGTCCTTAGCGGACGAGGCGGAGATGCCGTCGCGGCAATCCCGCCTCGTGCCCATCTACGTGGTGCAGCCCATCCACGTATGGCGCGAACCTTGCACGGCGGATGATGTGCTCAAGCTCATTCGCCTCACGCTGGCGCTCGGTCAGCACGCCTACCTCTCTGGTCAGGTTCTCGATCTGGCGCGTTAGGCACCGCACTTGCGCCCTCAGCGCGGCTATGTCCGCGCAAGGCTGAATGACGCAATCGCCCATGCGTGGCCTCCTTACGGACGATCAGCTGTTCAGCCGGGTCTGCTTTGACACCACCCGGCTGGACCGCAGGTGAGCTACCCCCTGTGAGGCGAATCATTACTGCCGCGCATGAGACAGTGACGGCCAGCCGCCGTGGAGCCCGCTGCCGACACCGATTGAGCGCGGCTGCTCGGTCCCGTCAAACCTCCGGCTGCCGAGCTACCCGGGCTGGTGTGAGCCGCTGGTATGCGGCAGCTTCGCCATTCGGCCCGGGCCGCCTGTCGCCCCCAGGGCCCGAATGGACCGGGACGACGCCTCGCCCAATACAGGGCATGTGCCTCTGCGGACAGGCCAGGAAAATTATGGACAGTGGGTATGACACCAACCTTTCTACGCAGGAGATGTCATGTCCCTCCACCTCAACCGGGCTCCACAACAGGGCACCTCGCCTCGGGCGGCAGCGGGCGGGTGGCGTGGCAGCGTCGACCCGAGACGTGCCGCCATGGCGATCCCTTGCCTGGCGCTCGCGGCAGCAGCCGGTCTGATGCTCGCTGGCGCGCCCGCCCAAGCTGCTCAGCGCAACATGGAGGGCAACCACCTGCCCTTCGCCCCGCAGAGCGCCTTCACCGGCCCGGGGGGTCAGATCGAGTTGCGCGCCGCATGTCCGCCCGCAACGCATCCCGGCGAGACTGCGTGCTTCGCGGTCGCACGCCAGGACACCCGAAGCGGCGCACCTCAGCACGCCGGAAGCCGCGACAATCAGGCGGCCGCGCCGTTCACGGTCGCCGGATATGGGCCATCCTCCTTGCGGAGTGCTTACCACCTGCCATCGGGTCGCGGCCACGGCCGCGTGGTGGCGATCGTCGATGCCTACGACGACCCGAAGGCAGAGTCCAATCTCGCCCACTACCGGCGCAACTTCGGCTTGCCGGCCTGCACCGCCAAAAACGGCTGCTTCAGGAAGGTCAACCAGCGCGGTGGCAGGAGCTACCCCCGCGCCAATGCTGGCTGGGCGGCTGAGATCTCACTTGATCTCGACATGGTCTCGGCAACCTGCCCCAAATGCCACATTTTGCTGGTTGAGGCGTCCAGCGCCTACTTGAGCGATCTTGGCAAGGCCGTGAACACGGCCGTGCGACTCGGTGCGCGATACGTCTCCAACAGCTATGGCGCACCAGAGTCGTCGTCCGACACCAGCTACGACAGCCAGTACTACAACCATACCGGCGTGGCGATCACCGCGTCCGCAGGCGACGACGGCTATGGCAGTGCCTACCCGGCGGACTCCCGATATGTCACAGCCGTCGGAGGGACCTCTCTGCGGCGTTCCAGCTCAGCGCGTGGCTGGTCGGAAAAGGCTTGGCACGGTACAGGCTCGGGCTGTTCGGCCTATGACGCCAAACCGTCGTGGCAGGGCCGCACAGGCTGCGGCCGACGTGCCGGCAACGACGTCGCCGCGGTTGCCGACCCAAACACTGGTGTCGCCGTATACGACACCTTCCGTTCGAATGGCTGGCAGGTCTATGGGGGCACGTCTGCGGCAGCCCCCATCATCGCCGCCGCTTACGCCCTGGCGGGCAAGCCGCGACCCGGCACCTACCCCGCCTCTTACGCCTACACGCACCGGGCCGCGCTGCACGACGTGACCTCCGGCAGAAACGGTTCCTGTGGCGGATCCCGCCTGTGCCGGGCGCGAGCGGGCTACGACGGTCCGACCGGGCTGGGCACACCGAACGGCGTGGCGGCGTTCAGGGCACACTGACAAGCACCCGATGGCACGTGCGCGGCGCACACCTTGTGCGCCGCGCACGTGCTGTGTGAGGCGCTACGGGCACGCCTGTAAGAGCAGAAACGCCGACCGTAGCGGGCAAGGTCAACGGCTGCCCCCCACTCCCTCTAAGGCCACCTCACGCGCAGCGCGGGGCGGGCATGGGAGACGATGGAAAGAGGAGCGCGGCCGCCCAGCAAGAGACAACGCCATCCAATTTTCCCGAACGGCTGCGCTCAGTGACGCGCCCCGCCAGGGCTCACGTCTGTCGGCCCAGCCAAGATCGGTGTTCGTGCCGGGAAAGTGATCAACAAGCGCAAGGTCGCCAAGCACTTCCTCCTCGACATCGGCGAGGCATCCTTCACCTGGCGGCGCGACCACGGCAACATCGACGCCAAGGCGGCCTTTCGACGGGATCTACGTCATCCGCGCCCCCGTCCCCACCGACAGCCTGGACGCCCCAGCGGCCGTGGCCGCCTACAAGGACCTCGCCCACGTCGAGCAGGTTTCCCAGCCAAGACGACCTGGAGCTGCGCCCCACCTACCACCGCCTCGACGGCCGCGTCAAACCCACGTGCTGATCTGCATGGTCGCCTGCTATCCGTCCTGGCACCTGCGCCAGGCCTGGGCACCGCTCACCAACACCGGCCAAAACCCGCCCCCGCGGGACAACCCCGTCGCCCCGGCCCGGCGTTCACCCGCCGCCGACCCAAAGCCTCCCCCAAGGTCGCCGCGACCGCGCGCCGTGCGGAAGTCTTGCTGGTGCGGAGTCGGCAGGGCGCTGTGCGGGTCTCGAGGATGTGGGCGTTGAAGGTTACGCGGTCGATGATGGCGGGGGCCAACATTCGCGACGACACGCTGCACCCACCAACAGCGGGATCAGCACGGAGGTGGGGCCAAGATTCGTGACGATCAGCAGGCCTGCTAGGGCCAGTGCAGGTGATCACACGCATTCACTGCGGTGGGTGCGAACTACCATGCCCATTTGATCAGGCCGGTCCAGGCGCAAGCAAACGGCCCCTGACCTTCGGGAGCAGGTCAGGGGCCGTCTTACGGCGGGGCGGGCCCTGGTTAGCGTGAGGCTAGCTGCCCCGCGCACCAGGCGCGGCACCGTCTCATGAGGACAGGAACGCGGTAATACCGTTCGGCGTGCCTAGACCCGTGGGGCCGTCGTAGCCAGCGCGCGCGGTGCACAGGTAGGACACGCTGCACGTTCCGTCGCTGCCGGTGGTGACATCGTTCAGCGCGGACTGGTGAGCGTACAGGTACGACGCTGGGCTACTCCCATAGAGCGGAGTGCCGGCCAGGGCGTACGTCGCGGCGATGATGGGCGCGGACGCGGAGGTGCCCCCATAGACCTGCCAGCCGTTCGACTGGTAGGTGTCATATACCGCGACGCCCGTGTTGGGGTCGGCAACAGCCGAGACATCGTTGCCGGTGCGCTTGGCGCACCCCGTGTCGGTCTGCCAGGTCGGCTTCGCATCGTAACCGGAGCATCCGGAACCGGAGCCGCTCCACACCTTTTCTGTCCATCCTCGCGCCGAGCTGCTCGCCGTCAGGCTGGTGCCGCCGACCGCGACGACGTACCGGGAATCCGCAGGATACGAGGTTGCGTAGCCGCCGTCGCCAGCGGACGCGGTGATCGCTACGCCGGGGTGGTTGAAGTACTGGCTGTCGTAGGTGATGTCGGACGACGACTCCGCGGCGCCGTAGCTGTTGGACACGAACCGCGCACCGAGGCTCACCGCCTCGTTGACTGCTTTCCCCAAGTCGCTGAGGTACGCGCTCGAGGCCTCAACGAGCAGGATGTGGCAGTTCGGGCAGACTGCGGAGACCATGTCGAGATCAAGTGAGATCTCACTGGCCCAGCCGACATCGGAGCTCGGGTAGCTCGTGCCGCCACTCTGGTTGATCTTCTTGAAGCAGCCGTTTGCGGTGGTGCACGGCGGCAGGCCGTACGTGCTGCGGTAGGTCGTAAGATCGGACTCGGCGTTGGGGTCGTTGTAGGCATCGACGACCGCTACCACGCGACCCGAGCCGCGGCTCGTTGGCAGGTTGTAGGCGCTGCGCAGGGTCGACGGCCCGTATCCGTAGGGCGTCGCCGAGGGCGTGGCGCTGTCGCCGGTTTTCGCGTGGGCGCCTGCGGTGCTTTGGGCGCTCTGCCGTGCGATGGCGAAACACGCCGCTTGGTCACGGTGCGTTGGGGTTGCGCATGCTGCCCGCATTTCAATTTCGCTATTCCGGCCCGTGTATGTAACCGAGGGAGCGAATGGCGAATGATTTTGAACGGTTGTCGTGCTCGCCTGGGCAGGAGCGACGGAGAGTACGAGACCTGCCACAACGGCGGAGACCGCGACCGCTGCCGTACGCACCTGGATCTTGGTAGTCCGCGCCAGCCTGACCGCTGCTTTGTGCCGGTGCGGCAAGGGGCATGGTTGAAGCGGAGTTACGAAAGTTTTGCCGAGGTGGCTTGACATTGAGTGACATGACGTCTCCTGTGTACTAAGGGTGTTGACATGTCCACTCTCTGTGATCAACCGTGCCTTTCTTAGAGGACGATGCCCCGCTCGGGACGAGGAATTGTGCATAGCTTTTAGGCCCACCCCGTTCGGCGATCCCAGGGCCAAACGGCCTGGCCAAATGGGCGGCCGGGCCAGGCACACAGGCCTCGGGCACGCGGGGTCGGGCCGGCAGGGCTCAGGGCAGACAGGCCTCGGGCACGCGGGGTCGGGCCGGCAGGGCTCACACAGGCAGGGCTCAGACAGGCAGGGTCACATGCGGCCGCCGTCGGTAAGCGAGGCGGGCTGTCTCGGGAGCGTGATGAAGACTCGGCACTGCTTGGCACGGAATTCGGCGTGCACGCGGGCCCCCAGCGCTGCCGCCATCTCCTTCAGCGCCCGATCTGCTGCCGGGTCGCCGACCGCATCGTCCTCCCCCGCCCCACAGGCAAGGGTCAGCGCGATCTGGATCAGGTGATCCTCCGCTCGCACCGCAGCATGCGCCTGCGCTGGCGGGCGGCCAGGCAACAGCGCAAGCAAGATCAGCTCGACAATGTCAGCGATGGTGGCGACTTCTGTCGCGCACAACCGTACCTGATGTTCGCCGACGTCCACGGTTGCGGGCGCGGCGAGCAACCAGGCAGTCCTCTGCGGCAATGCCGCGGCCACCATGGTTTCGGGTCGCACGAAGGGCCACTGTCCGTCGACCAGCCAGCGCAATGCTCCGGCCGCCGCGTCGAGCCGCTGCCTGACCGCATCGATACGTTCCGCCAGACCGGACGTCGCTGTCCTTCGCATCATGTCCAGTTCGAGGGCGGCAGCGGTGAGTTCCTGAATGGGGCGGTCATGCAGAAAGCCGATCAGTTCGCCGCGTTCACGCGAGCGAAGGGCCCGGGTCATGCCGAGCAGCTGCCACGCTTGCGGTTTATCCGCCGTCGGCTCACTCCCCGCAGGCCCGGGCGATTCCCTGCCGTGCGCCGCCTCGGCGTGTTCGTGACCTGCGCGCGGGTCAGGCTCGACAACAGGCGCATGACCCCGGTGCGGACCGGGCGCGTCCGCCGCGCGGACACGCGGCGCGTCAGCTGTGCGCGGACCCGGCGTGTCCGCTGCGTGCACACCGGGCGACTCGCGGGCTAGGCGCGGACCACGAGCGGCAGGAGTGTCCGGCCCGCGCAGCGTACGGACGGCATCGAGCAAGTCGCCGATCCGAAACGGCTTGGAGAGGCAGGCGACACCATCAGGAACAAGGTCGGCGGATCCGCCCGTGATCACGAGGCAGCGGCTGGTCGCGCCCTGGTCTCTTGACACCATATCCTCGACCAGATCGAGGCCTCGCTCAGCGCCGAGGTTCGCATCGACCAGCACCGCGTCGTACCCGGCTGGGCCAAGCCGGTACGCCTCCGCGAGGGTGGCAGCGACATCGACCTCGTATCCGCTTGCGTTGAGCGCGCGCCTGATCAGGGTCCGCATGTCGGCGGCGTCATCGACGACAAGAACCCGCCGTTCGGCTGAGCTCGCCGTCATCGCGTCAACCCTTCCACGTGGCCAGCCCGCTATATATGCCCGGTCCTGTGTGCCCGTGGGGCGCAGAGATGTCAGTTACGAATAGTAACATGGTAGTGACATTAGGTTTCAACACGGCGAGGGACTCGACGTTGCGGCTAGGCGTAAGTAACAGCGTTGTCAACGTGACCAAGTGTTGTCGCGTGGGGACAAGGTTCTCGCCGCAGGGCGCGGGTGCCGACCAGGCGGGGATGGGGGACATACATGGAGGAGCAGGGAGCACAGCTGGATGAGGAGACGGGAGGCCTGCGGCGGATCAGCGTCTTTCTCGTCGACGATCACGAAATCGTGCGCCGTGGAGTGCAGCAACTCCTAGCCGCAGAACCGGACATCGACGTGATCGGCGAAGCCGGGACGGCGGTGTCAGCGCTGGGTCGGATGCCGGCATTGCGGCCGGATGTTGCCGTGCTCGATGTACGACTGCCCGACGGTGACGGCGTCTCGGTCTGCCGTGAGATCCGCTCGAAGCTTCCCGGGACTGCCTGTCTGATGCTCACCTCCTATGGGGATGATCAGGCGCTCCTCGGTGCCATCATGGCCGGGGCCTCGGGCTATGTGTTGAAGCAGACATGCGGATCGGATCTCGTGAACGCGGTGCGCACCGTGGCCGCTGGCCACTCCATGCTCGATTCGCACGCCGCGCAGCGTGTCATGGAGCGGCTGCGCGAGCGCATGGCTGTCGTCGATCCCGTGTCCGCGCTATCCGACCAGGAGAAACGGGTGCTGGAGTTGATCGGCCAAGGTATGACCAACCGGCAGATTGCCGAGCACATGTTCCTGGCCGAGAAAACCGCAAAGAACTATGTGTCATCCCTGCTGACCAAGCTCGGCATGGAACGTCGTACGCAGGCGGCCGCCTTTGCCGCGCGGTTGCCGGAGCCCAACAGCGACTAAATCACCCCACGCTCACCGATTGAAACTACACAGTACAGTCTAGCTGTGAGCGGATCGTCGCCCAGACGTCCTGAGCGCTCATCAGTTGGGGTGGCTCGGCGGCAGGTACCAGGTCTGAGCCATTGATCGGCTGCACGTCCCCAACCGGACCTGGGTACCGGCGGCCGTGGAGCCGTGCGGGTCCTCCATGCACTTGCCCGACCACGGGTTGAGCAGCTCATCGCCAGGAACGCGGACGACCCCGTCGGCTTCCCAGAACTGAGCGTCTGATCCGCTGCAGGTGGCAAGCACAAGGCCAGCGCCCGCCGTCTTCCTGCTGGCCTGCAGGCACTTGCCCTTGATGCGGACGGTGTTGTCGCCAGGCAGCGTCCAACTCTGGGCGGCCTTGCTTGTGCAACGATCGACGCCCGCTACGAGGCCGCGGCGGTGGTAACCCGGGACGGCAGCCAGGCATATACCGCGAACCTTCGAGGAGATCGCGCCAGTGATACCGCGCTGATCCGCAGCCGCGCTCCCGCAGGTTACAGCGGTCAGTGTGATGAGCATCGTGAGTGCGGCGGCGAGCGCCGCTGCCATCCCCCGCTTGTCGCTCTGAAGCAAGACAGTCATGCCCGTCAAGTATCGCCGCACGCCGATTCCGCCCCCGCAATTTGGTTACGTTAAGTAAGATCATGTAATCATAGCGCATTGTTCCCATGTATCGACAAGGCCGAGACCCGATATGATCGCAGGTGCGCCATCAGGCCTGCCTGCGTCAGGGGTTTCGGCCCGCCCGTAGAGTCCCTCCGCGGGTCGGGGGCGGCCCGTAGAGTCCCTCCGCGGGTCGGGGCGGCCCGTAGAGTCCCTCCGCGGGTCGGGGGCGGCCCGTAGAGTCCCTCCGCGGGTCGGGGGCGGCCCGTACCCGCCGGCCCGTACCCGCCGGCCGCCCGGCTCGCTACCCCGCCCGGCTCGCTACCCCGCCGGCCGCCCGGCCCGCCGCTGCCCCGTCGCCTGCAGCCCCGGAAAGGGTGAGTTCCAGGAAGCGTTCCTCAAGCGTGGCGGGTGCCTCGCCGACATGGGCGGGCAGGTCGCCGAGCATCTGCCGCACCTCCGCCGGAGCGGCACCAGGCACACGGAGCGTTCGGCCGACAAGGGCGGCGGCGGATCCGGCGCGTTCGATGGCATCGAACGCGCCAGCCCAATCGGGTGTCTCGATCACTGTCACCCGGGCGGAGCCGACGATGTCGGACAAAAGGCCCTCCGCAACCACATGGCCTTCGGCCATCACCACGAGGCGGTCGCATTCTTCTGCCTCGTCCATGTGATGGGTGGTAACAAGTACGCCCGCGCCTGCGCCCGCGGCGTCGCCGATCATCTCCCACAGCCGCGCCCGGCCAAGCGGATCTACGCCAGAGGTTGGCTCGTCCAGGACCAGCAAGTCCGGCTGGTGGGAGAGCGCCTCAGCGAACGCCACCCGGCGCTGCAAGCCCAGCGGAAGCTGCCCGACGGTGGTCTTGCTTATCGGGCGCAGGTCGGCGGGCAACTCCGCATTCCCCACGCCGAAGGTCGCCTTGGCGAAAGCCATGTTCTCGGCCGGTGTGAGGTCGTCGTACAGGCCGAGCCCCTGCGGCACGTAACCAAGCCTGCGGCGGGTCTCAATGGATGGCAGCTGCCCGAACAGGCGGACATCGCCGCTGGTTGGTGGCAGCAGGCCTAGCAGCATCCTGATCAGCACCGTCTTGCCCGCACCGTTGGCGCCAAGCAGGCCGACCACCTCTCCCGGCGCCACCTGAAGGTTGACATGGTCGACCGCGACAAGGTGGCCGAACACACGAGTCGCACCGATGCTCTGTGCCAGCACGTCCGTCATGACTGGTCACCAGCCCTTCGCGCGAGCGCGGCAACAATCACCGCGTCCTGCAGGTCAGGCGTCGCGATCTTCCCTGGTTCCCCGCCCGCCTGAGCGTCTTCGTCCCCGGGCGGAACCCAGACTCGCCATGACGCGGCGCGACGCCAGGCATGCCGTGCCGCAGGCCCGCGCGGCCGTTCGGAAAGAATTCGGAAAGTACCCGGTACGGCGTGGATGATCTCGTCCGGGGTTCCTTGGGTGAGCACGACGCCGTCGTCAAGCGCGAGCACGAATGCGGCGCGTTCGGCCTCGTCGAGATAGGTCGTCGTGAGCACTACGGCGGCGCCTGCCGCCGCCGCGCGCGCTATCAGCCACCACAGATCGGCTCGGCTCACCGGGTCCACCCCGGTGGTCGGCTCGTCGAGCACGAGCAACGCGGGCTCGTGAACCATGGCGCGTATCACGCCGAGCTTCTGGCGCATCCCGCCGGAGAGCTGTCCGGCGAGCCTGCGGCGCGCACTGTCCAGGCCGGTGCGCTCAAGGAGTTCGCTGCTCCGCTCGCGGGCCCGCGCCGCCGGCAGACCGTAGCCGACGGCGGAAAACGCCAGGTTCTCCTCGACGGACAGGTCCGGGTACGTGCCTGAGCTGGCCGAGAGGTAACCGGTCTGGGCCGGGGTAGGCCGGCGGACCTCGCCCGCGCCGCGGGTAAGCGCGCCAGCGAGGACACGGAGCAGGGTCGTCTTGCCCGCGCCGTCCCCGCCAACTACCGCGGTGACCTGCCCCGCTGGGACCTCGAGCGTGACGTCGCGGAGCGCAGTACGCTCGCCAAACCGGACGGTGAACCCGCGCACACCGAACAGCGGACTGGCTGCCTGCGCGTCCGGAGCCTGCTGTATCACTTCGGCGCCCCTGCCGTCGCCACCGCGGGAACCTGCTCCGTGCGCGCCCGCCGTGGCGATGGCGCGAGAAACCGGCGGAACCGCAGCGTCGCCAGCACCGTCACGATGAGGCCGATCAGCGCCAGGTACACGAACGGTGCCCACACGGACCCAAGGGACGCACCGCGCAGCATCACCGCCCGGGTGATGTCAACGAAGTACGTGAGCGGTAGCACGTACCCGAGCCATCGCACTCCAGCGGCCATGGACGACAAGGGGAAGATGAGCCCGGACAGCATGACCTGCGGCAGCATCGCCATGATCGCAAGCTGGATCGCCTGGCCCTGAGTCTCCGACACGCTCGAGATCAGGACGCCCATACCGAGCGTGACGAAAACAAAGAGCAGCGCGCCGAGGCCGAACACCAGGATCGAACCACGGAAGGGCACGGAGAACAGCGCGACACCGACCGCTATCACTATTGCCAGGTCGATCGCGGCGACAAGGAAGTAAGGAACGATCTTGCCGAGAAACACATCCCGTGGGCGCATCGGCATGACGGCAAGCTGCTCGAGTGTGCCGGCCTGCCGCTCGCGCACCACCCCGAGGCTGGTGATAACCATCCCCACGAACAGCAGGATGAGGCCGGCGAGCCCGGGGATCATGATGTCGGACGTCTTCAGGTTTGGGTTGAAAAGGACATCAATCTTTGTCCCTGACGGCGGCGCTTCCTGTCGCGCGCTTAGCTTCTGCGTCGCGCTTGCGGTGTGCGCGGCCCGTGCCGACTGCGCGGCGATCGCCGCCTTAGTGGCGTTGGCGATGAACAGTTGTGATCCGTCAAGTAGCACCGTCGTGCCGTTGGTGTCCGCGACCGCGGCGGTGGGGGTCTTGCCGTCGCGCAGAGCCGAGACGGCATCGGCCCGGTTCTCTCCAGGGGCGACCTTCGTCGCGTGAAGCGGCGAATGCAGGCTTGCCGCAACCTCGTTCGCCCGTGGCCCCACGACGGTGACGGGAATGTTGTGCACGTCGAAGCTGGCCGCATATCCGAAGATGATCAGCATCAGGACCGGCAGAAAGATCATCATTGCCAGAGTCCGGCGATCTCGCCTCAGCTGGCGGAACTCTTTAACGATCATCGCCCACATGGCGTGTCCTCCTCGTCCCCGCCGTTGTGGCCGGATGCTGGCCGGCCTGACCGGCTGTCTTTTGTGCTGTCTTTGCGCTGGCCGCCCGCTGCGTTTTGGGTGCTCGTTACGTTGGGTGCGCAACGGGTTGTTGCACCTCACAGAGTGTGTGCGACGGGCCATCGCACACATCTCAGCAGTCGTTGAATTTTACCTTCCCAGTCGGCCCAGTATCAATTCGCACCGCCTTGAGCGTCGGGCCTTTGGGCCATCGGCCCTCGATCCAGAGGGGTCATCGGCGCGGCGCGGCACGGCTCCACGATTCCGCTGGGGTCAGCGCGTGAGCAGAATCGGCCCCGCCAGCATGTGAACCCGCGTGGTCGGCCGGCCGTGTTGGGGCTGTGAGTCCGCCGGGCCGAGGGGGGAAACAGCGCGCGCCGGGCCGTCAAAGCCCGGCGCGCTGTTTTGCCGGACCAGCGAGTGCCGCGCGTGACAGGCAGCCGGGTGCGGGCCTGGCGTGACCAGGCAGGGGGCGTGGCGGACAGCAGCGCGGCCGCTAGCCGGGCGACACGCCTAGGGTCTTCTACCGAAATCTAAGGCGCACGCTAGATCAGGTCATAGAGTCCGATTCCGTGGACCCGGTACGAAATCCATACGCCCCCGGCGCCGGACAGCGCCCGCCCGAGCTCGCCGGCCGTGACCGCGAGATTGCCCAGTTCGAGGTGGTACTTGAACGTGTCGCCAGAGGTCGGCCCGAACGGAGCATGGTGCTCACCGGCCTGCGCGGTGTCGGCAAGACCGTCCTGCTGAACAACTTCCGCTCGATGGCGATTGGGCGATTGTGGGGCACCGGCAAGCTGGAGGCTAGGCCCGACCAATCGATCAGGCGCCCGGTCGCGGGAGCGCTACACGTGGCCGTGCGCGAACTCGCGCCACGGCACCGTGCGCCCGACCGGATCGAGTATTTCCTCGGCGTGCTCAGGGCCTTCGCGGCACGTGGCGCACAGGCGTCGAAGCGCCCTGTGCCGACGCTGCGGATCGATGCACTTCCCGTCCGAGGCCGCGCCGATTCCGGTGACCTCGAAATCGACCTCACCGAACTCTTCGCTGATGCGGCGTCAATTGCGACCGACCTCGGCGTTGGAATCGCGCTGTTCGTCGACGAGATGCAGGACGTGCCCGCCGCCGACGTGTCCGCGCTGTGTGCCGCCTGCCATGAGCTGTCCCAGACCTGCGGGCCCCTCATCGTGGTCGGCGCCGGCCTCCCCCACCTCCCTTCTGTGCTCTCGGCGAGCAAGAGCTACTCGGAGCGCCTGTTCCGGTACGTGCGCATCGACCGGCTCGAGCGGGAGGCGGCTGACCAGGCATTGATCGCCCCGGCGGAACGAGAGGGCGTGGAGTTCAAGCCCGGCGCGCTCGACGCGTTGTACCAGGCCGCTGACGGTTACCCCTATTTCGTGCAGGCCTACGGCAAGGTCACCTGGGATGTGGCGGCCGCGAGCCCGATCGCTGCCGAGGATGTCCGCGTCGCCGCGCCAGAGGCCGAGGCGGAGCTTGCGGTGGGCTTCTTCGGCAGCAGGTACGAGCGGGCGACTCCGGCAGAACGCGAGTACATGCGGGCGATGGCTGCTCTCGGCGACGATCCCGTGCCCACCGCCAACGTCGCTGACGAGCTAGGGCGGCGGCCATCGAGCCTGTCTCCCGCTCGTGATGGGCTGATCAAGAAAGGTCTGATCTACAGTTCGGAGCGAGGGCTCATCGCCTTCACCGTCCCCCACTTCGGCAAGTTCCTGCGAGCCCAGCCAGCCTGAGCGTCCGCCCACCCGGGCCTGCCCAGCCCTCACCCGGCCTGCCCACCGCCAACGCCCCGGGCCTGCCCACCGCCAACGCCCGGCCCGACCCGCGTTGTCTGTCGTTGTCTACCGATATCTATCAGCAGCACTAGATGATCTTAGAAACTCCTACCGTGACCGAACCGGCGTCAGAGTCGGCTCGTGGCCGGGCGCCGTCGCCGGTTTCTGCCCGGGCGAATCGGCCCACCGGCGTGGTATCCCGATGCCGCCGAGGATCTCCCCCGTCACGGTATCGACGATCGCGGCTCGAATCGGCGGGCTCCGGCGTCTCGTGTAGACCGCGAATACGACGTCGAGCACGCGCCCATCCCTCTCACCGGGGAACACGACGTATCTCCAGCACAGCTCGCGCCACATGTCGAGCGGCTCCGGGCTGGCCAGCATTTTGGCGTAGCGCCGCCACGCCCGGCTCCTGTGCAACGCGGCCAGCGTGCGCTCCGCCGCTAGGTCGCGGCGCTCGCAGGGCTCGCGGTAACCAAGGCGGATCAGCGCCTCGCCCAGTTCGGGCGACAGGGCACCGACAAGCACGATCTCGACGGCGACGAGTATGACGAGCAGGCGTGCCTCCAGCGTCCCGTGCACCGCGCCAGGGAGAACACCTTCCGGGGTGAGCTGGACCGGAGGAACGCCCACCGTGGCCGCGGCGGCGATCGTGAAGAGTCCGGAGCGCGCGATGGTGCGCAAACTCACCGGGCTGGTGCTGAGATCGCCGAAACATCCGCATCCGACGTGGGGGCGGTGTGCTCGCAGCTCGATCAGGGCCGCGGTCGCCGTCACGAACAGCAGCACTGTGCCGAGCCGGACCAAGGTAGCGGCGGGTGCCCATGGCACCAAGTGGCCAGCCGTGGCCACCAGCATGACGCCGAGGCTAAGCTCGGTCGCGCACATGACCATGGCCGCCGGCCGACGGAGATGCAGTGGAAACATGGTGGTCGGGCCGAGGCCTTCATCGATGGACCGGGTTCGCGCCGCACGCACCGCCTTGCCCGTACAGGCGAGCAGGAGCAGCGCCGACAACAACGGAAGCTGGATCTCGCGAAGGGCGCCGAACATCTCAGCCGCCAATTGTGATAGTCGCGTTGAAACAACCCTTGTCCAGCTCGCCGCCGAGTTCGACATAACTTGCCATGGTCAGGTCGACGATCCGGCCACGTGGTGACATGCCGCAGGTCAGGCACCGATCACAGAAGTGGCTCGCGGTAGACCCGCAGGCCGTTACCTGGACGGCCGCGAACCTTGCCGCGCAGTCGTTGTGGATCATCAGAATGCTGCCAATGGACAGGTACGGCAGCCGGGCACAGCTCACTGCGGCGTCACAGGATCCGGCGTCGTCGCCGCATCCGGATTCCGGGTCGAGGGCGGGGTAGGCCGTCCCTTGTGCGTCTTCGGGTTCGTCGGCGGGCTCGTACCAGCTAGCAGTGCCGCTGACGACCTTCGGAACATGGCCCCTGACGAGCGCCGCTCGTGGGACGCGGGTGCTGTGATACGGGGGTTGGGAGGTCGCAGGCACAATCCCGGCCACGATGCCGCCGCGCCGTAATCCGATCACATCGATCAAGTACCCGGGCTCGAGCTTAGGGAAGCGGACGAGGATCTGGGCTGCGGAACCCGGGGAGAGGATCAGCACCCCGCGGCCGCGCCCGTGACCCTGATCGACGAGCAGCTCAATGCCGGTGCGCTCGAGAATTGTTCCGGTAATGCGGCCGATGTCAGCCCAGATACGGTCCGCTACCGCGGTATGGCCATAACGGCGGATCACGACGTGTTGCCCTGGGCTGAGCGCTGCGGGCGTGATCCGCTTGCCGCGCCAGGCGGAAGTGGTATCCATCAGGGCAAACCGTTCTTCGCTGGCACCGGTGTCCACCACGAGGACGTGCGGGCTGGCGTCCAGGACGGTGCCAGTTACCGCTCGTGGGGGTGCCTGCGGTGCCGGGGTCTGCCGCGTGGCGTCGTCGGTATCACCGGAGATTGCCCGCTTGAGCAGTACCCGGCGGCGCGCGAGACTGTGCGGCTGAAACGCCATCGACCCTCCCCAGCGACGCGTTCCCCTGCCGTCCTGACCATGCGTAACTTCCGCACCCTGCGTCAAGTGGTTCCGTTAGTTTTCTCAGCCTAGGTCACAAGGTCCGCGCTTTACGGTTAGCCGGAATTCGGGTCGCGGTCCGGGCCGCCACGTGAGCACCTGGCCGGTGGGTTCTTACTCGGCCGGGCCTTGCTAGGTACCGTTATGGTGTGAGCGTCGGGGGCGGTCACGCTATACCGGAGGCGCACGGGGGCGTCGCGCCGGAGGTGAGCGGGGGTATCGTGCGGGAATCGCGCGGGGGTGTCGTGCGGGCGCAGGACGACATCGCGCCGGGTTGCCAAGATCACACTGACTTCCGCGATTATGTGGCAGCGCGCCATGCCACGCTGCTGCGGATGGCGTACCTCCTCACTGGGCACCGCGCCGACGCGGAGGATCTGGTCCAGGTGGCCCTGGCCAAGACGTATGTGGCCTGGGAGCGTATCCAGGATCGGCGCGCGGTGGACGGTTACGTCCGCCGGGCGATGGTGAACACGCATATCTCGTGGTGGCGCCAGCGTCGGCTGGAGGAGTACCCGACCGAGCACATCCCAGAACAGGCCGTGGGTGATCATGCGGGCGTGAGTGAGCTGCACGACACCCTCTGGCGAGCACTACGGCGGCTGCCACCACGGATGCGGGCCGCGGTCGTCCTTCGTTTCTACGAGGACATGAGCGAAGCAGAGATCGCCAGCGTGCTCGGCGTGAGCGTGGGCACAGTCAAGAGCACGATCTCCCGCGCGGTGGCCAAGCTGCGCATCGACGCCGAACTGGTTGGGGACATCGGCGAGTACATGCCCCGCCCCGACAACCCTGGCCGAGAGAGTGACTGCGACATTGCCGTTCTGACGGAGTGACGTGCCGCCCACCGCGTGAGATCATCCCCGGAAGACCGGTTTGGGCTTTTCCACGGAGGTGACCGGTGCGCAGCACGATGATGGATTCCCCGCTGACCGTCGCAGGGATCATGCGGAGCGGGACCACAGTCTTCGCCGACTCCAATGTGGTGACCTGCACCGCGGAAGGGGCACGCGGCCGTTCATACGAGGAAGTAGGGCGCCGCGCCGCACAGCTTGCATGCGCGCTGCGGCGGCTGGGCATCGATGCCGACCAGCGAGTCGCGACGTTCATGTGGAACAACGCGGAGCACCTCGAGGCGTATCTGGCCGTCCCTTCCATGGGTGCGATCCTGCACACGCTGAACATCCGCCTGTCGGCAGACCAGCTCGCCTATATCGCCAACCACGCGGCGGACGAGGTGATCATCGCTGATGAGAGCCTCGCGCCGCTGCTGGCCACCGTGCTGCCGCAGATGACGACCGTGCGCCATGTGATCGTGACGGGCCCATCGTCCCTAACGGCTGCCGCTGTGGCGGACCAGCTTGGCCGTGCGGGCCGCCAGGTGCACGCGTATGAGGACCTGCTTGCGGCTGAGCCTGAGTCGTTCAGCTGGCCTGTGCTCGATGAGCGGGATGCGGCCGCCATGTGCTACACCAGCGGCACGACGGGCAGCCCCAAGGGGGTCGTGTACAGCCACCGGTCGATGTACCTGCATTCGCTGGGCGTGAGCCTGGGCAACACGTTCGCCCTCTCGCAGCTGGACCGAGTGCTGCCCGTCGTACCGATGTTCCACGCCAACGCGTGGGGACTGCCGTATGCGGCGGTGCTCGCGGGCGCCGACCTGACGATGCCCGACCGGTTCCTGCAGCCTGAGCCCCTGGCCCGGTTTATCGCCAGCGAGCACCCCACAGTCGCCGGAGCGGTGCCGACCATCTGGAATGAGCTCCTGCGGTACGTGCGGGTTCATGGAAGCGACCTGTCGTCGCTGCGAATGGTGGTTTGCGGCGGCTCGGCGGTGCCGCACTCGCTGATGGAGGCCTACGAGAGGGAACTCGGCGTTCGCATCCTCCACGCGTGGGGGATGACGGAGACCTCGCCGCTCGGCAGCGTCGCACATCCCCCGCGCGGCGCGTCAGGCGAAGAGGCCTGGCGGTACCGAGACACCCAGGGCAGGATCATTGCTCTGATAGAGGCGCGGCTGGTTGGGGATGGCGGCAAGATTCTGCCGAACGACGGCAAGGCGGTCGGCGAGATTGAGGTGCGCGGTCCATGGGTCACCGGCTCGTACTACCGCGATGAGGATACCGGCCGGTTTGATGACGGGTGGCTGCGCACCGGCGACGTCGGCACGATCGACCCGCGTGGCTTCATCACGCTCACGGACCGCGCCAAGGACGTCATAAAGTCCGGTGGAGAGTGGATTTCCTCGGTTGAGCTTGAGAACGCCCTCATGGGTCACCCGGACGTGGTCGAGGCCGCTGTTATCGGGGTTCCCGACGACAAGTGGGGTGAGCGGCCGTTCGCGGCAGTGGTGCTGCGGGAGGGCGCTTCTGCCGGGCCGGCCGAACTGCGCGAGTTCCTCTCCACCCGGGTGGCCCGCTGGCAGCTGCCCGAGCGCTGGTCCTTCATTTCCGAGGTGCCGAAGACAAGCGTGGGCAAGTTCGCCAAGACGCGCCTGCGCGAGGGCTACGCCAAGGGCGAGTACCACGTGAGGGAGCACGAAGGCCATGAATGAGCCGCCACGACGGCGGCGCCCGACCTGACCGGGCGCGGCCGGTCATGACCGGGTCAAGCATGGCCTGAGCCTTCCCGGCCGTGCCAGCCCGCGCGGCCGTTCGGCATAATGATCGTTGCTTTGCTGTACCAGCGTCGCGGCCGGTACGCTATGCCGCACCGCAAGGTCGTTCGGGAGGCTTCGCCTAGTCCGGTCTATGGCGCCGCACTGCTAATGCGGTTAGGGTTCGCGCCCTTCCGGGGTTCAAATCCCCGAGCCTCCGCCGCCTGACCTGGGAGTTTGCGCCCTTGAGCGCCGACACTCCTGGTCACCCTAAAGATCGTTTCCGGCTCCTGATGGCCCATTGATGGCCCGAACAGACATCCGCGGTCGGCCATCGTGCCACTGGACGTGCGCCCTGGCATGGTGAGCCGTCCATAGATGCGCCAAACAGGCGCCAAGCTGCGGCGCGGCTAGTTCACACCGAAGGGTTCTAGATCTCAACACAACCTGGACAAGGCTGACGCTGGTCCAAGTGAAGGCCGAGTCCGCCCACCCTCACCGGTCGTGCGTCAGCTCTTTCTGATCACTGCTGGCAAAGCGCCCTCTTTCGCGGCGAGATTGTCCGGCACGGTATACAGCAGTTCGCCGCCTTCCCCCGGGGCAGCTCCCTCCGAGGGAATGAATATGCTGATCACCAGGTCCCTGATTCCGCCCGGACCCATCAGCGACGTCACGGTAGGGTTCGCGAACGCGGTCGACCCGCCTGCGGTTCGGACTGGAATTAGTACCGCCGCGTTTTCGGTGAAACCGTACGAGTAGAGCCGCCAGTCCGCAGGCGAGTAGACCGGGTTGGTGGTTCCCTCCGCGACGTCATAGAGCTGCCTACCATGCCAGATCGCATCCCGGTCACCGTGCTTGCCAGCCGCGCCTGCGTTGTCCTGCGCGGTATCCAGCCACGTCGAGCTCGATGCGCTCCATTTGGTGAAATTGGTCAGCGTGCCCGTGCCTTCCCTGTCATTGGCGCAGTTCGACCAGTGAAAACCAATGTGGAATTTTGAGTGGGATAGGCGCTTGTAGCTCACGGGCGAGTAGATGTTGGGCGTTCCCTGGCAGGTGCCCAGGCTGTCCGGGATATCGAAGCGGCTGCCCGCCGCGCCCGCGAGCAGATTAGGCAGGCTGGAATACCACACCACTGCCAGGTGGGCCGGTGCCGCCTCATAGGCCACCAGATAGGACCTGTCACTCAGGCGTTTTATTGTCGGCTGCGAGCCGTCTGTTTGCAGCGTAGCCCGGTACGTCCAGGCCCGCAGATCACCCGATGACGCCAACAGCACATGGCACGGATTGGTTGTACAATTGTGATAGATGGCGATGTAGGCCGGTGCGCTGCTGGTGGCGATCACCTTCATCGTGTCCATCGAATTGCCAGCGGAGTCCCGCAGCCCATACTGGGCGTTCGGTGGCACGTTGCAGATGGATGCGATCAGATCCTGCTCCTGGCCGGTGGATCCCGTCACGGGGCAGGTAGCCGCCTCAGCGTGGCTAGCGGCGGCCAGAGCCAACCCTAGCGCCAGCAGTAACGCACCAAGCACAGCCACGATCCTGTGCCAGATGACCTTGCGGTTGCGGCCGATCACGAGCGGTAAGTTGGCGGTCATTGACTATCCCCCTACGCACTTCTGTCCCACTAGGTGACCTCTGTGCCAGGTTTGCCCAGGCAAGAGAAGTCTAGTAGCACGCACCTCTTTGGCACGTTCTATCTGTGCGCGATAGGTTACGCCCCTCAAGTGGCTGGCAACAGAACCAATGTCCCCAGCCAGTGCGGCCTCGCGCGCGGCACCCTCGCCAGCGGACACCAGCGCGGCGGACACCATGGGCGGTGCCGTTATCTCCTTCGCCGTGCACCGTCGGGGGCAGTCGCACAACGGACGAGCGGACGCCGCGGGAGGCGAGGGAGAGCGTCATCTGCGCATTGGCCATCCGGGTCTGCGGCCCTGGAGGCTGCCGGCGCCCTGCTCCAGGAGCGCCGCGAAAGCGCCCGGCAGCGCCAGGCCGTTATTGCCGCAAATGCGGAGCTGCAAGAGCGCGAGTTGATCAAGCTCGCCTCACTCGCCTCGGCGATCGCCGGCGCGTTGCGCCGGCGCGGCGTCAGCGAGCTGGCCGCGAGCCTGGCAGCCGAGGCAGGGATCGCTGTCTTCAGGATCGCGTTCGAGCGCTGGATCAGCGAGACCAGCCAGCCAGGCTTGCCGCAGCTCATTCGGGAGTCGCTCGACGAGCTGAAAGCCGTGACCGCGGGCAAATGATCACCGGCGGAAGGCCGTCTCCAGCACCGA
>WNGE01001407.1_pt1 | contig 30445 bp, 31 predicted proteins | sample 5400651 | NCBI WGS metagenome assembly WNGE01 (sample SAMN13153370, study PRJNA577476) | soil metagenome | isolation source: 60 cm soil or saprolite under grassland replicate 2 | place: USA:California | collected 2016-06-15
CCGCCTCCGAGCCTTTTTCGCGCGAACTCGCGGAAGCGGGCCCGGGCGTCGTCGTCGGGCCCGAGGCTGTCCTCGTCGGCGTACTTCGGATCGGCGGCGATCTCCTCGGCAACGGCGCGCACCTCGCGCGTCAATGTGTCGTGGTGAGCGGGGTCGCGCAGCAGCGCCTCGATCCACGTCTCGGAGCCGTCGTACGGAGGCATGTCGTTGTCGAAGAGCAGCTGCCCGAGCAGGAGCCCGACCCGGATGTAGGCGAATGTTCGGAATGCGAGCACCCGGTGCGGCGTCGAGACGAGCGCGTCGATGTCGCGGTTCTCGTGCTGGATCTCGGCGACGATCGAGCCGATCGGCTCGTCGACGAGCGGGATCCAGATCTCTTCGAGGTTCGACACGTGGCCCTGAAGTATGGGCTAGTCCTTGCGCCGCCGCCACGCAATGCTCACGGCAACGCCGAAGACGAGGGCGGCGAACAGGCGGCGCAAGGTCGTCTCCGGAAGCGACGTCGCGACCTGGACACCCGCCTCGACGCCTGCAATCGACGCGACGCCGATGACGAGCGCGGCCTGCCAGCGCACGTTTCCGTAGCGCTGCTGCCGCCAGATTCCCGCTCCGACGGTCGGAAGGATCGCCGCGAGCGACGTCGCCTCGGCGTGCAACTGGCTGCGGTGCAGAGCGAGCAGCGCGGGAACGAAGAGGATCCCGCCGCCGACGCCGAACAGGCCCGACAGGACGCCGGCGCCCAGACCGAGCAGGATCGCGAACAGAATCGTCGTCACGTCGTGAGCAGCAACACGCCGACGACGACGAGCAAGGCGGCGAACGCAAGCGAGAGCCAACGCGCGCGTACTCGCTGCTGGATCGCGGTGCCGGCGACCGCGCCGACGCTCGCGGGCAGCCCGACGAGCGCCGCGTAGCCCCATTCGACGTCGCCGTGGAACGCGTAGCGAATCGTGCCCGCCAGCGCAGTGATTCCGATCGCGCCGAGCGACGTGGCCATGGCAGGCCGCTCGGAGAAGCGCGTGAACAGGAGCAGCAGCGGAACGGTGACGAGTCCGCCGCCGACACCGAAGAGCGCACTGAAGAAACCGGCGACGATGCCGATGACGGCGAGACGAAGCACCGCTCGTATCGTATGGGGCATGGACGCGCTTGCTCGACTGCGTCAAGCGCCGGAGCGCGCCGCGGTGTTGCTCGACATCGACGGCACGCTCGCGCCGATCGTGCCGCGGCCGGAGGACGCCGCGGTGCCGGAGGAGACACGCGTCCTGCTGCGCGACCTCGTCGAGCGCTACGCGCTCGTCGCGGCGATCACGGGACGGCCGACCGCGCTCGGTCGCGAGTTCGTGGGCGTCGAAGGAATGGAGATCGTCGGCAGCCACGGCCTCGAGCTCGCGGAGGGCGCCGATGCGTGGCGGGAGCGGCTGCAGGAGTTCCGCGGCACCGTCGACTGGCCGGTCGAGGACAAGGGCCTCGGCCTCTCGTACCACTACCGCACGCACGAGGATCCACCGCGCGCGCGCGCCGAGCTCGAGCATGTTGCCGAGCGGGCACGAAGCGCGGGCCTGCGCGCGCGATTCGGGCGCATGGTGCTCGAGCTGCTGCCGCCGCTCGACGCGCACAAGGGGACGGCGGTGCGGGCGCTTCTGCAGGGACCGCGGCTCACGCGTGCGTTGTTCGCGGGCGACGACACGACGGATCTCGACGCGTTCTCGGCCGTCGAGGAGCTCGAGGTCGGCGTGAAGGTCGCGGTGGAGTCCGACGAGGCACCGCCGGAGCTGGTTGCGCGCGCGGATCTCGTCGTCGCCGGGCCGGCCGGCCTCGTCGAGCTGCTCAGGACGTTGTGAGCGGCAAGCCGCTCCCCCAACGCCTCCGTCTCGGGCCGGTCGAGCTCGACCGCTACCTCGCGGGGCAGCTGCAGGGACTCGCCTACATGCGGCGCCTGCGCGCGATCGAGGACGAGGAGGCTCGGCACCTCCGCGAGCTGGAGGAAGCGTGGCGCACGCTCGCGGAAGAGGTGCGGGACGAGGCGGCGTTTGCCCTCGCGTGGCGCGAAGTCGCGTCGGGGTGGAACTTCAGGCGCATCAACGATCTGATCGCGAGCCACAACGCGTACTACCCCATCGAAGCGCGCGTGCCGATGAGCCCGCGCACCGGCGGCTACGCGAAGTCGTGGCAGCGCGAGCCGTTCGGAGCAGAGTGGATCCTCGAGCGCTTCCCGCCGACCCGGGCACCCGCGTTGGGGGCAAGTGGCTCAGAGCCACAAAGTCCTCGGCACGAGGAGCGAACCGGCTCAGGGACGGGCGAAGGTGTGACGAAACTCAGGTAGTGGCTCAGAGCCACAAACTTGGACAGTGCCGGTTCAGACGAGCTCGAGCACGTCCTCGAGGGACGTGATGGTCGGCTCCCAGCCGCGCGCTTCGGGCCAGAGCGGCTCGTCGCGGCCCGGCGGCAGCACGCAGACGGCGCGCATGCCGACGCGCCGCGCGCCGGCGAGCTCGTCGTTGGCGCCGTCGCCGACGAACAGGGACTCGTCCGGCCGCACGCCGAGCCGCTCGCACGCGAGCTCGTAGATGCGCGGATCAGGCTTGCTCAGACCGACTGAGCACGAGAGCACGACGTCGTCGACGTGCGCGGCGAGCTCCGTCTCGTCCCAGGCTTCCTCGACCTCGCTCGAGCAGACGCTGATCACGCCGCGCTTGAAGCCACGCCGCTCGAGCTCGTCGAGCGTCGAGATCGCGCCCTCGCGCGGCACGAGAGCGTCCCGTGTGAACTCGGAACGGATCCGCACGCATTCCGCGACGGTCTCCTCGTCGAGACCGAGACCGCGGAAGTAGGCGTCGATTCGACCGACCTGGCGATCGCGGTAGGTCGTGTCCCAGACGCGATCGAGGTCGTCGATGTGCCGGGCCAGGGTGCGCTTCGTACTCTCGAACTCCTCGCTCGGCCAGAGCGCGAGCGTGTCCCACAGGTCGAAGATCACCGCGCGCACTCGCGCAACACCTCCCAGGCTCTGCGCACGTCGCCCTCCGTCGTGCGCGCGTTGCCGATCGCGAGGCGGAGGACGTAGCGCCCGTCGAGGCGCGTGGGGGAGATGAAGATCGCTCCCGTCGAGTTGACCCGCTCGAGCAGCGCCTCGTTCTCCTCGTCCGATCCCTCGCGCCGGAAGCAGACGACCGACAGCGGCCTGGGAGCGCACACCTCCCAGCCGGGCTCGTCGCGCACCCACTCCTCGAAGCGCGCCGCCAGCCGCACGTGCTCGCGGATCAGCGCCTGCAGACCCTCCCGCCCGAAGCAGCGCAGCACCGCCCACAGGCGCAGCGCCCGGAACGGCCGGCCGAGCGCGATGCTCACCTCGCTGAGGTTCACCACCTCGTCGCCCGTCCGCAGGTAGTCCGGGACGAGGCTGAACGCGCGCCTGAAGTCCTCCGGTCGCGAGGTCCACAGGCACGAACAACCCATGCCCGTAAGTAGCCACTTGTGCGGGTTCACGATCAGCGAGTCCGCACCCGTGACGTCCTCCGCGCGGAACTCGGGGCACACCCAGGCCGAGCCTGCGTACGCGGCGTCGACATGCAGCCAGGCCTCACCCTTGCGCGCCGCGATCTCGGCGACCGGATCCGACGACGTGGTCGATGTCGTGCCGGAAGTCGCGACGATCGCGCACGCGTCGCTCACGTCGAGCAGGTCCGCGCGCATCCGGAATGCGTCGTCGACCGGCACGCGCCTCAGCTCGAGCCCGAGCACCCGCGCGGCCTTGTCGATCGACGAGTGCGTCTGCTCACTGCAGACGACGGCGCGGCGGTCGGGCATCAGCTCGCGCGCGACCGCGAGCGCAGTCAGCGTCCCGATCGACGCGGTGTCCTCGATGTGCCCATGCCATTCCGAGGGCAGGCCGAGCAGTTGCCCGAGCCACTGGGTCGTCCGCTCTTCGAGCTCGGCGAGCGCGGGGCCGGTCCGCCAGAGGATGCCGACCTGGTTGAGCGCGATCGTCAGCAATTCGGCGAGGATCGCGGGGTCGGAGGCTGTGTTCGCGAAGAACGCGAGGAAGCGCGGATGCTGCCAGTGCGTGACGGCGGGCAGGATCAGCCGGTCGAGATCCTCGAGCAGCGCCGAGAACGGCTCGCCGGCCTCGGGCGGCGACGAGGGCAGCCGCTCGAGCAGCCAGCCCGGCTCGACCTGCGCGAGCACCGGCAGGTCGCCGACGCGGTCGAGGTACGACGCGACCCACTCGAGGGCCGCCGCGCCGTCGCGCCTCAGGTCGACGGGCGGCGCTTCCTGATCCGCTCGATCTGCTTCCACGTCCGCGTGTTCACGACGTCGGTCTTCGTCAGCCACGCGCGTCGTGCCTGGCCGATTCCGAACTTCACGTAGTCCTGCGCGCCGATCTCGTGCCCGTCGGAGTTGACGACCAGCTTCAGTCCGGCCTCGCGCGCGGCGCGAGCGTGCACATCGCGGAGGTCGAGGCGATCCGGCTGGGAGTTCACTTCGAGAAACGTCTTCGTCTCGAGCGCCTTCTCGATCACGCGCTCGAGATCGATGTCGACGGGCCCGCGCTTGTTGAGCTTGCGCCCCGTGAGGTGCCCGATGCAGTCGACGTATGGGTGCTCCATCGCGGCGAAGACGCGCTCGAGCGGGTTCTTCAACCGCGCGGCGTGCACGGACGCCACGACCCAGTCGAGCGTCGCGAGCTGCTCGTCGGGCAGGTCGAGCGTGCCGTCAGCCTTGATGTTCACCTCCACGCCGCGGAGCAGGCGAAACGGCGCGACCTGATCCTGCAGCGCGGCGATCTCCTTCTCCTGCGCCGCCAGCCGCCCCTCGCGCAGGTAGTGCGAATGGTCGGTGATCGCGTAGTACTCGTAGCCGCGCGCGATTGCGGCCCGCACCATCTCCTCGAGCGTGTTCTTGCCGTCGGCCGACCAGTGCGTGTGCGTGTGCAGGTCGCCGCGCAGGTCGCTCAGCTCGACGAGCTCCGGCAGCTCGCCGTTGCGCGCCGCCTCGAGCTCACCGCAGTTCTCACGCAGCTCCGGCGGAATGAAGTCGTAGCCGAGGAAGCGGTACAGCTCCTCCTCGGTGCGCGCCGTGAACGTCTCGCCGGTCTCGGTGTTCTGCACGCCGTACTCGGATACGGAGAGCTTCCGCCGGACGGCGGCTTCGCGGAGCGCGACGTTGTGTTCCTTCGACCCGGTGAAGTGCTGCAGGAGATTGCCGTAGTTCTCGGGAGGAACGACGCGGAGGTCGAAGCGATAGCCGTCCTGCGAGACGACGGTCGCCTTCGTCGGCCCCTTCGCGGCGACGTCGACGACCCAGCGAAGCTTCGTGAAGTAGTCGATCAGGGCGGGCGCGTCGTTGGCGGTCGCGATGATGTCGAGGTCGCGCACCGTCTCCTTGAAGCGTCGCGCGCTTCCCGCGATCGAGACCTGGTCGGACGCGGGATGCTCGGCGAGCACCGAGACGACGGCCTCCAGCGCCGGCAGCGCGCGTCCGAGCAGCGCGCGCCTGGGCTCGTCCGCCGCGGCGGGTGCCGCGAGCGCGCGGAGGACGTTCTCCTCCGTCTTGCCACCCATGCCGGGCAGCGCGCGCAGCCGCTGCGACTCCGCCGCCTCGCGCAGCTGCTCGAGCGTCGTGATCCCGAGCTCCTTCCAGATCTTCTTGGCGCTCTTCGGCCCCAGGCCGGGCAGGCGCATGAAGAGGACGACCTCGTCGGGGATCTCGGCCTTGCGCTTCGTCAGCGCGTGGATCTCGCCGTCCTGGACGATCTGGACGATCTTCTCCTCGATCGTCTTGCCGATTCCCTGCAGCTCCTTCGCCCGGCCCGACATCGCGAGCTCGGCGACCGGCGCGGACGTCTCGCGCACGCGTGTCGCAGCGCGGCGATAGGCCCCGACGCGGAAGCTGTCGTCGCCGCGGATCTCCGACAGATCGGCGAGCAGGTCGAGCTGATCCGCCACGTCTGCGTTCCGCGGGAGCGTCGTTGCCATCCCCAGCGATGATATGCGCGTACATGCGCGCGACCGTCTGCCTGCCCACCTACAACGAGCGCGAGAACGTCGAGCGGATGGTTCGCACCCTGCACGCGCTCGGCGTCCGCGTGCTCGTGATCGACGACAACTCGCCTGACGGGACGGGCAAGATCGCGGACCGGCTCGCGCAAGAGCTCGAAGCCGTCACGGTGCTCCACCGCGCGCACAAGGAAGGGCTCGGGCCGGCCTACATCGCCGGGTTCCGCCGGGCGCTTGCAGACGGCGCCGAGCTGATCCTCGAGATGGACTGCGACTTCTCGCACGACCCGGACGACGTCCCGCGCCTGCTCGCGGCCGCCGAGGACGCCGACCTCGTGCTGGGCTCGCGCTACGTCGAAGGCGGCGGCACGGAGAACTGGGGCCTGCTCCGCCGCGCCATCTCGCGAGGAGGATCGCTGTACGCCCAGGTGTTTCTCGGCCTACGCGTGCGCGATCTCACGGGCGGCTTCAAGTGCTATCGCCGCGCGGTGCTCGAGGCGCTCCCGCTCGACGACATCGACTCGAAGGGCTACGCGTTCCAGATCGAGACGACGTACCGGGCGTTGCGCAAGGGGTTCACCGTGCGCGAGATTCCGATCACGTTCGTCGACCGGCTCGAGGGCGGCTCGAAGATGCACCGGGGAATCGTCGTCGAGGGCGTCTGGAAGGTCCCTGCGCTGCGGCTCGCGGCCCTGCTCGGACGGCTCGGCTAGGACGTCGTCGGCGCGGGCTCGCCGACCGGCGCAGTTCGGCCGCCCGCAGCGGCACGGCGGCGGACGGGGCTCGACTGCGCTTGCCGGACGCGCGGGTCGATGAAGGCATAGGCGAGGTCGACGGCGAGGTTCAGGAGCAGGATCCCCGTCGTCGTGAACGTCACGACGCCGAGCACCACGGGCAGGTCCTTGGCCGTGATCGCGCTGCGGAGCATTCCCCCGAGGCCCGGCAGCCCGAAGACCGACTCGACGAAGATCACGCCGCCGAGCGCGGTGCCGATGTCCATGCCGATCATCGTGATGACGGGCAGCATCGCGTTTCGCAGCACGTGCGTCCGCAGCACCTTGAACTCGCCCGCTCCCTTGGCCCGCGCCGTGCGCACGTACTCCTCGTCGAGAGTCTCGAGCACGCTCGCGCGGATCATCCGCGCATACATCGCTGCGTAGAGCACGGCGAAGGTGAACCACGGCAGGAGCAGGTGGTACACCCACTGCGTGGGCCCGCCGCAGATCGTCTGCGGGCTGAACACCTCGCAGTAGCCCGTGAAGGGAAAGATGTGCACGCGATAGCCGAGGACGTATCCGAGCACGAGGCCGAGCCAGGCAGGATGCGCCGAGACGCCGATCAGGACGAAGACCATCCCGGCTCGGTCTAAGAGCGAGCGCGGGCGGAGCGCCGAGAGGATTCCGATCGGAAACGCGAGCAGCAGCCAGAAGACGAGCCCGCCGACGAGGAGTGACAGGGTCACCGGCGCCGCGTTCCGGATCAGCGTGCCGACGTCGCGCCGGCCGAAGTAGGACTTCCCGAACGAGCCGTGCCGCACGATTCCCCACGTGAACTGGCCGTACTGGGCTGGGAGCGAGCCGTGCAGCGTGATCGCGGTGCGGATGTCGTAGTCGGTCGCGTTCGCGCCTCGCCCTCGCGCGCGGACCGTCGGCTGCGGCATGACGAAGAAGACGATGAAGACGAACAGCGTGACGGCGAGGAAGGGAAAGACCGATGTGAGCAGCCGTGCGACAACGAACCGCGCCATCTTGTAGAGCCTAGTCCATCACCGGAAGTGGTCCCATGAGCCGAGTGCGACGGACTCGCCGTTCCGGATCAGCAGCACCCCCTCTCCCTCCTCGCACCGACCGATGACGGGGAAACCGCCGGCGTCCTCGACGGCGGCGAGCAGCTCGTAGTCCTCGCCGAAGGCGAGGTCGTCGGCTTCCGCGCCCGGCGCCAGCGGGACCCGGTCGAGGTCGATCACCGTCCGGCAGCCGGAGCGCGCGGCGAGGTGCCCGGCGTCGCGGGCGATCCCGTCCGAGACGTCGAGCATCGCGTGCGCGGCCGCGGCCAGCCGCCTTCCCTCCTCCAGCCGGAGCGGCGGACGCACGTACGCCCCCCGGCGAAAGGCCGCGCCTGCCGCGCCGAGGGGGCCGGTGACGACGAGCAGGTCGCCCGGGCGGGCACCACCGCGGCCGGGAACGCGCTCCGACCGGCCGACAGCGGTCACCGAGACGACGAGCGTTGCTGCGCGCGTCGTGTCGCCTCCGACGACCGCTACACCGGCTTCGGCCAGGCCCTCGTACAGCTCGAGCACGTCCTCGACACGCGTCTCCGGAGGAGCGCCGAGCGAGACGATCAACCCGTCGGGGGTCGCCCCTGCGGCGGCGAGGTCGCTGAGGTTGACGGCCGCCGCGCGAAAGCCGAGCTCGCGCCACGTGATCCAGTCGAGCCGGAAGTGGACACCCTCGACGAGCGCGTCCTGCGTGACGACGGCGCCGGCGATCTCCGCGACGTCGTTCTCGATGCCTCGTACCAGGCCGCGGCGCTCGAGCTCTGCGAGCAGCCCGAGCTCGCCGACGTCAGAAAGCCGCGGCATCGAGGGCTGCGCGCACGCGCTGCGCGTCGGCGCTCGCCCTGACGACGGCGACGCCCGTGGCGCCGGCGCGGATGCAGTCGCCCGCATTCGACGCATCGATCCCGCCGATCGCGACGACGGGCACGCTGACGGCCTCGCAGATCGCCGCGAGCCCGTCGATCCCGATCGGGGAGCCGGCGTCGGTCTTGGTCGGCGTCGGCCAGACCGGGCCCGCGCCGACGTACGCTGCGCCCTGCTCGACGGCCGCGATCGCCTCGTAGACGCTCGTCGCCGAGATGCCGAGCAGCAGCCCGGCGGCTTGCGCGAGCTCCTTCCCCTGGTCGCCGCGCCCGAGATGCACGCCGTCAGCGTTCAGCGCCAGCGCCGCCTCGACGTCGTCGTTCACGACGAAGGTGATCCCCTTCTCGCGGGCGACCTCCGCGACCGGCCGCCCGCGTTCGACGAGCGCGAGCGTTGGGACGCCCTTCAGGCGCAGCTGGATGACGGTCGCGCCCCCTTCCGCGGCCGCGCGCGCGGTTCCGGGGCCCTCGACGATGCAGTGCAGCTTCACGCGTCGCCGATGTTTGCACGTTCGTCGAGTGACTCCGGCGTCAGCGCGTAGAGCGCGTCGTAGAGACGAGCGTGGAACGTCCCCGGGCCATCCGCGCTGCGTGCGGCGGCCTCTGCGGCCGCGCCGAAGGCTGCGAGTGCGAACGCTGCAGCGTCGACGGGCGAACCGGCGCGGACTGCGGCGAAGCAGCCGGTGATCGCCGTCGCCATGCAGCCCGAGCCGGTGATCGTCGCGAGCAGCGGGTCGCCGTTCGCGACGGCGAGCGTGCGCGTCCCGTCGGAGACGTGATCGACCGGCCCGGTCACGGATGCGACCACACCGAGGCCGTCCGCCGCGGTGCGGGCAATCGTCGGGCCGGCAGCCTCGGTGCCGATCGCCTCCACGCCGCGGATCTCGGCCTCCAGGCCCGCGAGCGCCGCGACCTCGGCGGCGTTGCCGCGCACGATTGCGACGTCGACCTCGCCGAGGATTCGCTTCGCGGTGTCGGTGCGCAGCGTCGTTGCGCCGACGCCCACCGGGTCGAGCACGACCGGAACGCTCGCGGCGTTCGCGGCCCTGCCGGCGAGCAGCATTGCGTCGATCCAGTGGCGCGACAGCGTGCCGATGTTGAGCACGAGCGCGCCCGCGACCGACGCCATCTCCTCGACCTCTTCCACCGCGTGCGCCATCACGGGCAGCGCGCCGATCGCCAGCGTGGCGTTCGCAGTCTCGTTCATGACGACGTAGTTCGTGATCTGGTGGATCAGCGGCTTGCGCTCGCGCAGGTCGCGCAGCGCCGCGCCGGGTGAATCGCTCATCGCGCTCCCGTCTTCAGGTGGAAGACGTCGACCGGGCCCTCGCCGGAGCCGAGCTCGGCCAGGCCGTGCTCGACGGCGTCACTCGCAGTCGCCGCGGCGAGCGCGACAGCCGTGAGCAGGTCCTCGCCGCGTGCGAGCAGCGCCGCAAGCGTCGCGGAGTGCGTGCAGCCCGAGCCGTGCGTGGCCGCGACGCCGGAGCGGCGCACCGGGATCTCGAACGCGTTCTGCCCGTCGAAGAAGGAATCTCCGCCGCCTCCGCCGGTAACAATCGCTGCCGCGGCACCGAGCTCGGCGAGCCGCTCGGCCTGCCCGGCCGGATCCCCGGAGCCGACGAGGGCGGTCGCCTCGTCGGCGTTCGGCGTCACGACGGTCGCGAGCGGGAACAGGCGCGTGACGAGCGAGTCGACGGCGTCGTCCTCGAGCAGCTTTGCGCCCGAGCTGGCGACCATCACCGGGTCGACGACGAGCGGCACGCGGTGTCCTTCGAGGAAGTCCGCGACCGTCTCGATCAGCCACGCCGAGAAGAGCATCCCCGTCTTCGCAGCGTCGACGCCGATGTCCTCGAAGACCGCCTCGAGCTGCGCCGTGACGAAGTCGGGCGGCAGCTCGTGGATCGCCGTGACGCCGGCGGTGTTCTGCGCCGTCAGCGCGACGATCGCGGACATCCCGTGGCACCCGGCGGCGGCAAAGGCCTTGAGATCCGCCTGGATTCCGGCCCCGCCGCCCGAATCGGACGAGGCAATCGTCAATGCACGTGGAACCACTCCACTCCCTTCGCCGGTACGAGCCGGATCAGGTTCGACGGGTGTGTTCTCAGCCCCGCGCGCGCGAGGCACCCCGGTAGCGGTGATCCTAGCGGCCCTGTCCCGGGACCAGGTCCCGGGACATGGCTCGACCAGGCGGCTCGACACGGCCGCAAGAATGACGGCATGGCGGTCGAGCTTGCGCGCTGGGACGATCTGCTAGAGGGCGAGGAGCTCGCGCACCTTGCTGCGGAACCCGCGCGCGAGGCGCGACTCGCGCCATTCCCCGACGACCTGCACCCGCGCGTGCGTGAAGCGCTGCCGCACGACGCGCTCTTCGCGCACCAGCGCGAGACCTGGGATGCGGCGCAACGCGGCGAGCACGTCGTCGTCACGACCGGCACAGCTTCGGGCAAGACGCTCGCCTTCAACCTGCCGGTGCTCGACTCGCTCGCGCGGGACCCGAAGCTCCGAACGCTCTACCTCTACCCGACGAAGGCGCTCGCCCAGGATCAGGCGCGCACGCTCGCTGCGTTCAAGCTCCCGCGCACCCGCGCGGCGATCTACGACGGCGACACGCCCGGCGAGCGCCGCTGGCAGATCCGCCGCTGGGCGAATCTCGTCCTCACGAACCCGGACATGCTGCACGTCGGGATCCTTCCCCACCACGACCGCTGGGGCGACGTGCTCTCGAACCTGCGCTACGTCGTGATCGACGAGGCGCACGTCTACCGCGGCGTCTTCGGCTCGCACGTCGGGAACGTCCTCCGGCGGCTGCGACGTCTCGCGAACGTCTACGGAGCGGAGCCTCAGTTCCTGCTCGCCTCCGCGACGATCGCCAACCCCGGAGAGCTCGCGCACGCGCTGCTCGGCGTCGACGTGACCGTCGTCGGAACCGATGCGGCGCCGCGCGCGGAACGCACGATCGCGCTCTGGAATCCACCGCTGCTCGACGAGGAACTCGGCCAGCGCGCCTCCGCGATCGGCGAAGCCTCGCGTCTGTACGCGGCGCTCGTCTCGCGCGGCCTGCGCACGATCTGCTTCGCGAAGAGCCGTCGCAGCGCCGAGCTGATCCACCGCTTCACCGTGGATCGCGTCGATCCCGCAACGGCGAAGCGGCTCGCGCCCTACCGCGCCGGATATACGCCGGAGCAGCGGCGCGAGATCGAGCGGCGGCTGGTCGAGGGCGAGCTGCTCGGCGTCGCCGCGACGGACGCGCTCGAGCTCGGCATCGACATCGGCCTGCTGGACTGCGCCGTCTCCGTCGGCTTTCCCGGCACGGTCGCGTCGCTGCGGCAGCAGTGGGGACGCGCAGGCCGGCGCGGTCACGGGCTCGCGCTGCTGATCGCAAGCGAGGACGCGCTCGACCAGTACTTCATGCGCGAGCCGGACGCGCTGCTTGGCCGGCGCGTGGAGGCGGCGATCCTCGACCACGCGAATCCGCGGGTGCTCGACGGGCACGTGCTCTCGGCCGCGTTCGAAGGGCCGATCGACGACGCCGACCGGGCGACGCTGGGCGACGAGGCGCTCGAGCGAGCCGCGCTGCTGCCCGAGTTGAAGGAGACACCCGCCGGCTTCGTGTGGGCCGGGAAGGACTACCCCGCCGCGCGCATCTCGCTCCGCTCGTCCACACCCGACGCAGTCACCGTCGTCGAGGAGGAGACGGGCGCGCTGCTCGGTCTCGTCGAGCTGGAACGCGCGTACTCGACCGTTCACGACGGCGCCGTCTATCTCCACCTCGGCGAGCCGTATCTCGTGCGCAGGCTCGACCTCGAATCGCGCGCCGCGCTCGTCGCGCCCTTCCGCGGCGACTGGTACACGATGGCGAAGGAGGAGAGCGACACTTCGATCCTCGACGAGCGGCGCCGCGAGCGCCGGTGCGGGCTCGACCTCTGCTTCGGCTCGGTCGTCGTCACCGAGCGGGTCGTCGCGTACCAGCGCCGGCGGATCTCGACGCAGGAAGCGATCGACCTCGTCGCGCTCGACCTCCCCGAGACGACCTTCGAGACGGAGGCGGTCTGGTACATCCCGTCCGACGAGCAGCTCGGCGGCTTCGAGGCGCTGTCGAAGCTGCTCGGCTCGCTTCACGCGGCGGAGCACTCGATGATCGCGCTGCTGCCGCTCTGGGCGATGTGCGACCGTTGGGACATCGGCGGGCTCTCGACCAACCTGCATCGCCAGACCGCGAGGCCGACGGTGTTCATCTACGACGGACACGCCGGCGGAGTCGGGATCGCCGAGCGCGGCTTCGAGATCTTCGAGGGCTGGGTCGAGGACACGACGCAGCTCCTCGCACGCTGTCCGTGTGAACGCGGCTGCCCGTCGTGCGTGCAGAGCCCGAAGTGCGGCAACCTCAACGAGCCGCTGGACAAAGCGGGCGCGCTGACGCTGCTTCAGCGGATGGCGGGTGCATCGTGAACGCGACCGAAACGCTGCGGCGCGTGCTGCTGCGCCCGCCGCGCAGGGACGAGTTCGCGAGCTGGCGCGAGTACGGCTGGCGCGCCGAGCCCGATCCCAGAGCAATCGAGAAGGAGCACGACGACCTCTGTGCGCTGTTGTCCGAGGCGGGCGCGGAGGTCGTCCTCGCGAACGAGCCCGTAGCGGGCGATCCGGACGCGATCTATGCCTACGACCCCGTGCTGATCGGGCCAAGGGGCGCCTTCCTGCTGCGGATCGGCAAGCCGGGCCGGCTGGCCGAGGCAGAGGCTCTGGTGCCCACGCTGACCGCGGCCGGCACTCCGATCGCCGGGCGCATGGAGGCACCCGCAACGGCGGACGGCGGCGACATGTTCTGGCTCGACGAGCAGACGCTCCTCGTGGGCCGCGGCTACCGCACGAACAATGCCGGCATCGCCGCGATCAGAGCGTCGCTGATGTACGCAGACGTGATCGCATTCGACCTGCCGCATATGCACGGCCGCTCGGAGGTGTTGCACCTGATGTCGCTCGTCTCACCGCTCGCCGACGACCTCGTCGTCGCCTTTACGCCCTTGCTGCCTGTGCGACTCGTCGAGCTGTTCGAGGAGCGCGAGATCGAGATGGTCAACGTTCCGAGCGACGAGTTCGAGAGCATGGGCGCGAACGTCCTCGCCCTCGCGCCGCGGGTCGGGCTCGCACTCGAGGGGAACAAGGAGACGCGCCGGCGGCTCGAGCAGGCCGGCGTGACGATGTACCTCTACGAAGGCGCCGAGCTGTCGAAGGGCCACGGCGGCCCGACGTGCCTGACACAGCCGTTACTTCGCGAGTAACGCGAGTACGTAGTCGATCGCATCGGCCGGCGTCGCCGCGCGCGGCAGGCCCTCGACGTCGAGCCCAGGCTCCAGGATCACGACCGGGCGGCCGAGGACGCGCGCAAACCCGATCTCGGTGAGCGTCCCGTACGCGCCGCCGACCGCGATCACGGCGTCGCCCGTGGCCGCGACGACGGCGTTGCGCGCATGCCCGAGCCCGGTCGCGATCACATGGTCGATCCATTCGTTCGCGTCGGTGCGATTCGTCCCCGGAAGGATGCCGATCGTCGTTCCGGCGGCGGTCTTCGCGCCGCGCGCGGCAGCGGCCATCACCTCGCCGAGGCCGCCGCACACGACGGTGCACCCGCGCTCGGCGAGCAGGCGCCCGACCTCCTCCGCACGCGCCTCGTTCTCGGCGCCGCTGCCGATCACGCTGACCTGGGTCGCCACTAGGGGCCGGGGCTTCGGGGCAGAGGTGCGAGGAACGTCCGCTGCCCGTCGAGCGAGATGAGGTAGATCCCCGGCCGGTTCAACGAGGTGCCGCATGCTCCCCGCGGCAACTCCACGATCGCCCGCCCGTCCTGGGTCCAGCCGTCGGCGACCGACACAGGTGCGTCGCGAAGGCTGCTGCCGGCAACGGGCCTGGCCTCTCCATCGCGACCCTGCACGAAGAACGCCACCGGAACCTCGCACTCGGCCGACCATTGCGCGAGCAGCGTCTTTCCATCAGGCGATGGATATGACCTCACCCAATGCCCGACCTTGGCTCCTGCCGGTCGGTGCGATGGGACGACAAGCTCCGCCGCAACCCGGACCGTGTGGGTGCCGCCGCCGCCACAGCCTGCCGCGAGCAGCAACACGGCGAGCACCGGCAACCGCCTCACGTGATCGCCTTCAGCGCCTTGCCGAGCGATTGCTTCGTCGTCAGGACGTCCCCGTAGAGGTCGCCGAAGCGCCCGACGCGGTCGAGCACGACCTGCATCGAATAGATCGACGGGTTCAGCTTCTCGTTCACCTCGTCCCAGCGCAGCGGCGTCGACACCGGCGCTCCCGCCTTCGGCCGCACGCTGTACACCGACGCGATCGTCTTCCCCTCGCCGTTCTGGTTCGCGTCGATCAACACCCCGCGACGTTTCGACCTCGTCCACTCCGTCGTCACGAGACCGCGGTGCGTGCGCGCCAGCGCGCCCGCGATGATCTCCGCGAACCGGCGCGTGTCCTCGTACGTGTGTCGCCGCCCGATCGGCACGAGCACGTGCATGCCGTCCGCGCCGCTCGTCTTCGGGAACGACATGAGGCCGAGCGCGTCGAGGGCCTCCTTCACGAGCAGTGCGACCTGAACCGTCTCCGCAAAGCCGACGTCGTCTGCCGGGTCGAGGTCGAAGAGCACGAAGTCCGGGCGGTCCGGCTTGTCGACACGCGAGTACCACGTGTTCATGTCGATGCAGCCCATGTTGACCATCCACAGCAGCGCGAGCTCGTCGTTGACGAGCGGGAAGCTCACCCATTTCTTCTCGCGCGGCTTCGCGCGCGTCGACACCAGGGCGCGATACGTCGGGATCCAGTCCGGCATGTGCACCGGTGCGTCCTTCTGGAAGAAGAAGTTGCCCGTCCAACCGTCGGGGTAGCGCTTCATCGTGAACGGCCGGTCCTGCAAATGCGGGACGAGCACAGGCGCGATCTCCCGGTAGTAGCGCAGGAGATCGCCCTTCGTGATCCCCTCGTCGGGCCAGAAGACCTTGTCGAAATTCGAGAGCTTCAGCTCGCGCGAGCCCTTGCGCACGCGGTTCTCGAGCGGCTCCTCCCGGTGCACCTCTTCCGGCTCCTTGTCCTCGCGCAGCCCCTGGTACGAAGGTGCGCGAAGGCGGCCGTCGTGCGTGAACTCCGCGAACTCCACCTCGGCGACGAGCTGCGGCTCGACCCACACGATCTCATCCTTGCGCACGCGCGGCATCTTCGGAAGTGTCCGAAAAGGCGAGGTGTCACGCCGGAGCGGCTTCAGCTTCGCGAGCAGCCTGCGGATCTCGGCATCGCTGAAGCCGGTGCCGACGTTGCCAACGTACGTCAGCTCTCCCGCTTCATACGTTCCGAGGATCAGCGAGCCGAACGTGCCGGCGCGCCGGCCGCCGCCGCGGGTGTAACCGGCGATGACGAACTCCTGGCGGCCGTGCGTCTTGATCTTCAGCCAGTCGCGCGTGCGCTTGCCCTCGCAGTAGCGCGAGTCCGCCCGCTTGGCCATGATCCCCTCCAACTCCTGGTCCTTGGCCGCCTCGAGCAGCGCCTCGCCGTCCTCGAACGTCTCCGAGAGCCGGACGGTCCGGTTCCGGCCGTCCAGCAGCTTCGTCAGCCGTCGCCGCCGTTCTTCGAGCGGCAGGTCGATCAGCGGCTCGCCCTCGAGGTCGAGCAGGTCGAACACGTAATAGACGAGCGGCGCGCCGCCCTGCTGCATCGCCGAGAAGCTCGCGCGGCCCTCATCGTCGAGCGCGCACACCTCCCCGTCGAGCACGGCATCCGGCGACTTGACGGCCTTGGCGATCTCCTTCGCGACGTTCTGAAACCGCCCGGTGAGATCGTTGTCGCGGCGCGACAGGAGCTTGACGTCGCCGCCGCGGAGGTACGCGAGCGCGCGGTAGCCGTCCCACTTCACCTCGAACACCCAGCCGTCGCCCTGCGGGACCGACTTCTCGAGCGTCGCAAGCATCGGCCGGTATCTCCGGCCTAGTGACACTTTGTCACTAGGCGGCGCCGAGTCCTCGCGCTTGCGGACGATCAGCCAGTTCTGCTCCTTGCCGTCGAGGTGGGCCGGGATGAGCGCCCAGACTCCGTCGAGACGCTTGCCGTGGAGACGGACCGTAAGGCCGCCGTTCCGCTTTTCCTCGACGAGCTCGTACGTGCCGCTGTCCCAGATCTCGACCGTGCCGGCGCCGTACTGCCCCTCTGGGATCTCCCCCTGGAAGCGCGCGTACTCGATCGGGTGGTCCTCGACGTGGACGGCGAGGTGCTGCTCGCCGGGCTCGAGCGGCACGCCCTTGGGCACCGCCCAGGACGCCAGCGCGCCGTTCCGCTCGAGCCGGAAGTCGTAGTGCAGGCGGCGGGCGTCGTGGCGCTGGACGACGAAAATCGGTTGTTTCTTTTGTCGCGAGCGCCCGCGGGCGAAGGGCTCAGGAGTCTGCTTCGGATCGCGTTTGCGACGGTAGTGCTCGAGGCTCACTGTGGAGACTTTGCCTGCACCCGTGTTTAGGAATCGACGGGTCGATCAGAATCTTGTTTGTAAGCGGCCAGGCTTCACTAATGAAGCTTTTCCGCAAGCGGGGGGTCCGACGCTCGAGGCCGGTTTACCGGCCTCGAGCCGTATTCGGGCCCGGGGAAAACGCTGTGGATACTGGGGAAAGCCGAGCGGCAAAGCGTTTCCTCAAGCGAAAACGCCGAGGCTGCGGAACCGTGCCCGCCTGCGTCGCTTGAGCTCGTCCCCGGACGCGCCGTTCAGCTCCTCGAGGGCCTCGCGAAGCGCGGTCCCGACCAGCCTGGCCGCCTCGTCATGGTCCGTGTGGGCCCCGTCCGGAGGCTCCGGGACGATCGCGTCGATCACCCCCAGCTCGAGGCAATGGGCCGCGTCGGGCTTGAAGGCCGCCGCCGCCTTGCGCTTCTCGGCGGGGTCGCGCCAGAGGATCGCGGCGCAGCCCTCGGGCGAGATCACCGAGTAGATGGCGTTTTCCTGCATCAGCACGCGGTCGGCGACCGCGATCGCGATCGCCCCGCCCGAGCCCCCCTCGCCGATCACGCAGGCGACCGTTGGGATCTGCAGCCTCAGCATGACCGCCTGCGAGCGCGCAATCGCACCGCCCTGGCCGTGCTGCTCTGCCGCGACGCCCGGATAGGCGCCCGGCGTGTCGACGAACGTGATCAGCGGGAAGCCGAACGTGTCGGCCAGCTGCATCGTGCGCATTGCCTTGCGGTAGCCCTCGGGATACGCCATGCCGAAGTTGCGGCGGGTGCGCTCCTTGATGTCACGGCCCTTCTGCTGGCCGACGATCGCGACCGTTCGCCCGTCGAGCTTCGCCAACCCCGCGACGATCGCCGCGTCGTCGGCGCGGAAGCGATCGCCGTGCAGCTCGAAGAAGTCGTCGAACAGGCGCTCGACGTAGTCGAGCGTGAACGGGCGCTCGTCGTGACGTGCGAGCTCGACGGAACGCCAGATCTCCTCGTCGGTCGCTTCGTGCTCGATCCGGTCGAGCTGCCGCTGGAGCTTCTCGAGCTCGCCGGAGAGGCGCGCGCCGCGCAGCAGGCCCGTGCTCTTGAGCTTGCTCAGCCGCTCGCGCAGTCTCAGCTCGGCTTCACCCGGCATGGGCGAACAACCTCAGCAGCTTTGCGACGGTCGGCCGCAGCTCGGCGCGCGGGACGACCGCGTCGAGATGGCCGAACCGGAAGTTCGACTCGGAGAGCCCGAAGTCGTCGGGCAGCTTCTCGCGCGTCGTCTGCTGCACGACACGCGGGCCGGCGAACGACATCAGCGCACCGGGCTCCGCGATCAACACGTCGCCGAGGCTCGCGAAGCTCGCGAGCAGCCCGCCCGTCGTCGGATGCGCGAGCACGGAGATGAACGGCGTCCGCGAGTCGTGCAGGTCCTCGACGGCGGCGACCGTCTTCGGGACTTGCATCAGCGCGAGAATTCCCTCCTGCATGCGCGCGCCGCCGGAGGCCGCCACGGAGACGAGCGGCACGCCGCGTTCAATCGCTCCGTCGCACGCGCGGGAGAACTTCTCGCCGACGACGCTCCCCATCGAGCCGCCCATGAAGGCAAAGTCCATGATCGCGAGCTCGCAGCCGTGCCCGTCGATCGCCGCCTGTCCGATCACCATCGCGTCGCCGAGCCCGGTCTTCAGCTCCGCCTCGGCGAGACGCTCAGCATAGGGACGCAGGTCGAAGAACGACAGCGGGTCCTCGGAGCGAAGCTCGGCGGCCTCCTCGACGAACGTCCCCGGGTCGGCGAGCTGGTCGATCCGCTTGCGCGCGGGAACCGGAAAGTGGTGTCCACAGTGCCCGCACACGAACTGCACGCTCTCGAGCTCGTCGTCCCGGTAGTGCGAGTCGCATTTCGGGCACGTATTTGGATGCCGCTTGCCGTTCGAAGGCGGCGGCGAGCCCTTTTGTTCGATGGAGACGTCGACGCGGTCCGGCATGGACTGGACGAGTTTAGACCGCTCCCGCGGCCGGAAGCCGTTTCTCGTACAGCACGCGCGTCCGCACGGGGCGCATGCCGACGGACTCGTAGACGCGGACGGCCCCGGTGGGATTCTCCGCGTCGACGCTGAGGCCGGCTGCCGTCTTGCCGCGCGCATGGAGCTCGCGGAACGCGTGCAGCAGGAGCGCGGTACCGAGGCCTTGGCGCCGCCACGCCCGGCGGACGGCGAGCGTCTCGATCCAGCCGAGCCCGGGCTCGCCGGCGCGCTCCTCCTGGCACACCGCCGCCCCGACCATCTCGTCGCGGTCGTCCTGCAGGACGGCGAACCACAGGCTTCTGTCGAGCTTGCTCGTCTCGAGCGCCCACGCGGCCCACTCGTCGTACGGCGTCGGCCGGAAGTCGTTCGTGTCGGCGAATGCGTCCTCGATCAGCTCGTGGACTCGAGGCTCCTCGCCCTCCTGCACGGTACGAACGGCGACACCCGCAGGCCAGGGCGGCTCGTGAATCTCGGATGAGAGCTCGACCTCCAACTCGAGCGACGTCCGCGCAGGCTCGAAGCCTCGGCCCCTCACCACGTCCACGAGCTCGCCGTCGGGCTCCCACGCCCAGGACCGCAGACGCGTGGCGCCGCGCTCTCGGGCGCAGTCCGTTGCCCAGTCGAGCAGCGCGTGACCTGCTGCCGCATCCCGCGCCGTCCAGTCGACCCACAGCCGCTCACCTTCCAACTGCACGTCCGCGTAACCGACGATCGCTCCGTCTCGCTGGACCACGCGGAAGTCGCTCAACAGGTCGAGCGTCGGGTTGCGGAACCACGTTCTCACCTCCGCGGCGTCGACAGAGCGCCGGCCCGCGTAGAGCGCGGCAATCGCGTCGGCATCTACCTCGGTCGGGATGCGCAGGCGATCAGGCGGCGAGTTCAGCAAGGGTCTCCGGCAGGAGTGAGAGATCGCGCAGCTCGCGCGTCGGCTTCGGGTCGCCGGTTTCGGCGAGCCGGTTGATCCAGACCGTTGGGATTCCGAGCTCCGACGCCGGGACGATGTCGTGGAAGTGCGAAGCGGCAACGTGGACGTCGGGCAGCCGGCCGATCTCGCCCTCGAACGCGTGCCAGTGGCCGAGTGCCGGCTTGTACGAGCCGATCTCCGACGCCGCAATCGCGAGCTCGAACGGGACGGCGATGCTCGCCATCGACGCGTCGATGAAGTCGCGATCGGTGTTCGAGAGGATCGCGAGCTTCCAGCCGCGCGCCCGGACGCCTGCCAGCGCCTCCGGCACCTCCGGAAACACCGGCCAGCCGGGCAGCGAACGCCCGAGCGCGTCGGCGTCCGCGACACCGATCCGCCGCAGCGTCTCGCGCATCACGTCGCGGTAGCTGAGCGACGGCTGCTCGGCCTGCACCTGCGGCTCGACCTCGTGGTAGCGCGCAAGCAGCCCGTCGCCCACGACCGAACGGATGCCTGCGTTCCAATCGACGAGCGTGCCGTAGCAGTCGAATGTCACCCAGCGATCCATGCGGGTGAGCGTAGCGCTATGCGGCGCGGCGCTTCGGCACGCGGTACGCGAGCAGCTCGGGACCGTGCTCGGCCAGCCAGTCGCGCTCTTGCTTGTACGTCGGCCGCGCGGCGGCGACGACCGCCCAGAACTCGGTGGAATGATCGTGGCGAATGCGATGGCAGAGCTCGTGCACGACGACGTAGTTGAGGATCGCCGGCGGCGCCACGATCAGGCGCCAGTTGAACGACAGCGCACCCGTCTTGGAACACGACCCCCAGCGCGTCAGTTGGTCGCGGATCGTCACGCGCGTGTACGTCACGTCGAGGCGCCGAGCTTCGCGCGCGACGGCGCCCGTCACCTCCGAGCGCGCCTCTTCCCGATACCACGCCTCGAGCGACGGCAGCGGCGGAGCGGGCAGCGCGAGCCCGCCAATCCACACGACGTCGTCGCGCTGCAGGCCCAGGTGAAACGTCTTGGGCGGTTTCGCAAGCTCCCGCTCGAGCCACGCGCGATGTTCGAACAGCAACCTGTCGATGTGCTCCTGCGACGTTCGCGGCGGTACGACGATCTCGACGTTGCGCAGGACGTCCACGTGAATCGAGAGCTTTCGTGCACGCCGCGACACACGCACGGGAATCTCGACGGCGCGGCCGCCGATGTCGACGCGACGCACGCGCCAAACGTAGTTGCCCTATCGGACGACGAAGTAGGGGTATTACTCGGAAAACGCGCGAATCACGATGCTCGCGTTATGCCCGCCGAACCCGAACGAATTCGAGATCGCGACACGCAAGTCGGGCGCATCGCGTGATTCGTTCGCGATGTAGTCGAGGTCGCAGGCGGGATCTTCGTCCTCGTAGTTGATCGTCGGCGGCAGCTTGTGGTCGGTGACGGCAAGCGTCGTGAAGACCGCTTCGATCGCGCCCGCAGCGCCGAAACAGTGACCTGTCGCGCCTTTCGTCGACGAGACCGGCGTGCGGAGCGCGTTCTCCTCTCCGAGCGCGTTCTTGATCACGCGGGTCTCGGACGCATCGCCGAGCGGCGTCGACGTCGCGTGCGCATTGATGTAGCCGACTTCGCCGGGATCGACTCCGGCGTCTTCGAGTGCCATTCGCATCGCGCGCGCCGGGTTCTCGCCTGTCGGATCGGGCTCCGTCATGTGCGCCGCGTCCGCGGACACTCCGTAGCCCGCGAACTCGCCGTAGATCTTCGCTCCGCGGGCGCGGGCGTGTTCGAGGTCTTCGAGCACGAGGATCGCTGCGGCTTCGCCCATGACGAGCCCGTCGCGGCCGCGGTCGAACGGCCGCGACGCGCGCTGCGGGTCGGAGTTCCGCCGCGAGAGCGCACGCATCGCGTCGAACCCGGCGATGCCGACCTCGGTGATCGGCGCTTCGGTGCCACCGGCGAGCATGACGTCGGCGCGCCCCATGCGAATCGAGTCTGCCGCGTCGCCGATCGCCATGTTCGACGCGGCGCAGGCCGTGCACTCCGACATGAGCGGGCCCTTCGTGCCGAGCTCGATCGAGACCCAGCCCGCGCCCATGTTCGGGATGATGCTCGGAATCGAGAACGGGCTCACACGGTCGGGGCCGCGCGCGAGCAGCACGTCGTAGCAGTCCTGGTACGAGCGGAGACCGCCGATCCCGGTCGCCACCGATGCGCCCACGCGCTCCGGCTCCTTCGAGATGTCGATGCCCGAATCGCTCTCGGCCTGGCGTGCGGAGGCGAGGATCATCTGCGCGAAGCGGTCCATCCGCCGCGCCGCCTTGCGGTCGATCCAGACCGTCGGATCGAAGTCCTTCAACTCGCACGCGAAGTGCACGTTGTACGCCGGGCTCGAATGGTCGAACTGCGTGATCTCGCCGGCGCCCGACTCGGCGGCGAGCAGGTTGCGCCACGACTCCTCGACCGAATTGCCAAGCGGCGACACACAGCCGAGGCCGGTGATCACCACGCGTCTGCGTCCGTTGCTGCTCACGCTCACATCCCTAGCCCGCCGTCGACGAGAAGTACCCCGCCGGTGATGAAAGACGCCTCGTCGGAGCAGAGGAAGCGTACCGCCCCCGCGACGTGCTCCGGTTCGCCGAGGCGGCCGAGCGGCGTGAGGTCGAGCATCTTCGCGCGCGCCTCCTCGGGGATCACGTCTGTGAGTTGCGACCTGATGTAGCCGGGCGCGACGACGTTGGCGCGCACGTTGCGGCTGCCCAGCTCCTGCGCTAGCGACTTCGTGAAGCCGATGATCCCCGCCTTCGACGCGGCGTAATTCGTCTGCCCCCAGTTGCCGTGCACGCCGACGATCGACGACACGTTCACGATCGCGCCCGCCCGCTTGCGCATCATTCCGCGCGTGACCGCGCGGCACGTGTAGAAGACCGAGCTGAGGTTCGTCTCGATGACGGCGCGCCAGTCGTCGTCGCTCATCCGCGCCAGCACGCCGTCCCGCGTGAGGCCGGCGTTGCTGACGAGGATGTCGAGGTCACCGGCCTCCTCGACGAGTCGCGCGGCTTCCTCGGGCACCGAGACGTCGGCCTGCACCGCGCGTCCCCCGATCTCCTGCGCGAGCGCCTCGCCTTCCTCTTGCCCGGTGCGGTAGCCGACGACGACGGACGCACCCGCTTGCGCGAGCTCGACAGCGATCGCGCGGCCGATTCCGCGCGAGGCACCGGTGACGAGCGCTGTTTTTCCTTCGAGCGAGGCGAACGGTTCAGTCAAGCGCCTGCTCGAGCTCGTCCAGCGAGCGCAGGTTGTTCACTGACATCACGCGAACTCGGGTGTCGATTCTCTTCAGTAAACCGCCGAGCACGTTGCCGGGCCCGACCTCGACGAACACGGTCACGCCGTTGCGGATCAGCTCACTCGCCGCCTGCGTGAACTTCACGGGCGCGGTCAGCTGCTCGACGAGCAGCGTGCGGTAGCGCTGCGCGCCCTCGAGCTTCGCCGTGACGGTGGAGACGAACGGCGCGAGCGGCTCCTTGAAGTTCACGCGCTCGATCGCCGGTCGCAGCCGTTCGGCCGCGCGCTCGACGAGCGGGCTGTGGAACGCGCCCGAGACACGCAGCCGGATCGCGCGCCGCGCGCCCGCCTGCTCGGCCTCGTCGCAGCATGCCTCGACCGCGGGGGCCGCGCCCGAGACGACGATCTGGCCTGGGCAGTTGTAGTTCGCCGGCCACACGTTGTGAATCTTCTGGCAGATGCTCTCGACGACCTCGTCGGCGAGCCCGAGGATCGCAGCCATCGTGCCCGGCTTCTCCCTCGCCGCCGCCGCCATCGCGAGCCCGCGCTCGCGCACGAGCGCGATCGCTTCCGCGGGCGACAGCGAGCGCACGGCGGCCAGCGCGGCGAACTCGCCCACTGAATGTCCGACGACGAAGTGCGGTTCGATCCCACGCGCCCGAATCGCCTCGTTGATCGCGAGGCTCGTCGCGACGAGCGCCGGTTGCTGGTTCTCCGTCTCGACCATCTCGGAGAGCGGCGTCTCGAAACACAGCGTGATCAGGTCGATGCCCGCCGCCTCGCTGCCCTCGCGAAAGACGGTCATCGCCTCGGGCACCGCCTCGACAATCTCGCGCCCCATCCCTTCCTCGAGGGAGCCCTGCCCGGGAAACATGAATGCGACCTTGGTCATTGCAGCCTCACTTCGTCCGTCCATTCGATCAGAGCCGAGCCCCAAGTGAGGCCGGCACCCATCCCCGTCATCAGCACGAGCGCTCCCGGCTGGAGCATTCCGTCCGCAGCCGCATCTGCAAGCGCGAGCGGAATGGAGCCGGAGGACGTGTTCCCGTACCGGTCGACGTTCACGACGACCTTCTCCTTCGGAAAACCAAGCTTCTTCGTGGCGTAATCGATGATGCGCACATTGGCCTGGTGCGGCACGTAGACGTCGACGTCCTCGACCGTGCGCCCGCACGCTTCGAGGAGCCTTTCAGCGGAGTAAATCATGACACGCGTCGCGAACTTGAACACCTCGCGCCCGTTCATCTTCACGAAGCTCTCCGCGCCGTCGAAATTCCGGGAGCCGCTGCCCGGCAGCCAGAGGTGCTCGCCTCCGCCGCCGTCGGCCCCGAGCTCGAAGCCGAGAAAGCCTCCCTCGTCGACCGGCTCCAGCACGACCGCCCCGGCGCCGTCGCCGAACAGCACGAGCGTCGAGCGGTCGGTCCAGTCGAGGATCTTGGAGAGAACGTCGCCGCCCACCACCAGGGCCCGTTCGGAGAGTCCGGCCGCGACCATGCTGTAGGCCTGCGCGATCGCGTAGACGAAGCCGGTGCAGCCGGCGAGGAGGTCGTAGGCGGCGGCATCGGGAGCCCCGAGCTCGTCCGCGAGCAGCGCGGAGGAGGTGGGGAACATCATGTCGGGCGTCACCGTCGCGCAGACGAGCAGGTCGATGTCCTTCGCGTCGACCGACGCGTCCTCGAGCGCGGCGATCGCGGCCGGACGCGCGATGTCGGTGAGCGCCTCGTCGGCGGCCGCGATCCGCCGCTCGCGGATGCCGGTGCGCGTCATGATCCATTCGTCCGACGTGTCCACGAGCGTCGACAGCTCGGCGTTTGTCAGCACGCGCTCGGGGACGTGGACACCGAGCCCCGTGATGCTCACCTTGCGGCCCTTGGCGACCCCGATCACTGATTGGCCTCTCCGACGGCGAACGTGAGGGTGCCGCGGACGGCGAGCTGTCCGTCGACGGTGGCCCGCGCCTTGCCGCGTCCGATGGGACCGCGAAGCGTTTCGAGCGTGCATTCCAGCGTTAGTTCGTCGCCGGGGCGGACAATCCGCTTGAAGCGAGTGTCGTCGATGCCCGCGAACAGCGCCAGCCGGCCGCGGTACTCCTCCTCCGAGAGGAGGGCGACTGCGCCTGCCTGCGCCAGCGCCTCGACCGTCTTCACCCCGGGCATGATCGGGTTGCCGGGGAAATGCCCTGCGCAGTCGTCGTCGGTCACGCGCTTGATCGCGAGCACGCGTGAGCCCGGCTCGAGCTCGACGACCTCGTCCAGGAGCAGAAAAGGAGGGCGGTGGGGGAGGATCTGCTCGATTGTCTCCCGCCCGAAGGGCGCCGGCGCGATCACGCGGGCCTAGTCTAGTTCGCATGCACGTGGAACCGCGCCTGCGCGGGCGCTTCGGCCGTCCCTACTCGTTCGTCGACCGGTGCGCGTCCACCCAACGGCTGCTCGACGGCGCGCCCGAAGGCGCCGTCGCCGCGGCCGGAGAGCAGACGGAGGGGCGCGGGCGGCTCGGCAGGAGCTGGCAGGCGCCGGCCGGGACGAGCCTGCTGTTCTCGATCGTGCTCGAGCCGCCGGTCGCGGCTGCGCGCCTGGCCGAGCTCTCGCTCGTCGCCGGGGCAGCGGTCGCGGAGGCGATCGAGGCGGAGACGGGCTTGCTCACGACGGTCAAGCATCCGAACGACGTCCTCGTCGGGGGCCGCAAGGTCGCGGGCGTCCTCGCCGAGGCCGTCGAGGGCCGGGTCGTGCTCGGCATCGGTGTCAACGTGTCGCAATCCGAGGCGCAGCTTCCGGACGCCGCGCTCGCGACGTCTCTCGCGCTCGAAGGCGAAACCGTCGACAAACACGAGCTGCTCGCAACGATCCTCGAGCGGCTCGAGACGCACTACGACCGCTGGGTCACTTCCGCGGGTAGATGACGGGCGCGGACTCGTTGCCTGCAACGTCGCGGGCGACCACGCTCAGCGTGCTCACGCTCTCGTTCGAGAGGGTGAAGATGCCGGGTGCCTTGCTCCCCCTGATCTCGCGGCCGTTGAGCGTCGCGATCACCGTGACGCGCTCGAAGACCTGAAGGCGCAAAGGGTTCAGGGATACGAGCTTCACCGTCGGAGGCACGCGGTCGATCGTCAGGGGGACCGTCAGCGCGACCGTGCCGACCGTCAGCTTCGCGAGATACTCGCCGTCGTCCGGAACGGTCCCATTCGCTGCCAGGCCGGTGAAGGCAAACGACTGCTGACCTTGCGCCAGCTGGCCGGAGAAGAGCGGGAAGCTGAAGATCGTCGACTCGAGCGTGAGCGTGACGTCGGAGGGCTGCGCGAGAACGAAGGTGAACACGGCGGTGTCTCGGCGCCCGTCGCCGTTGGGTGAAACAAGGCTCGTGTCCGCCGAGAACGACAGGACGGAATGACTGACGACCACCGGTACGGTGGCCTCCGCCTGCCGGCTGAGCGTGTCGTGCGCCGTGAGGCGGATCGTGTAATTGCCGTCGATGAGCCCGATCGGCGTGAAGACAAACGACTGGGCGCCGGCGCGCTTGGTCTGTGTGAACAGCGTGCGGGGGACGCTTGCCGAGTCGACGACCTCGGCGGTCACCGTCGCGGCGCTGGTCAGGGCGTAGCTCACGGTCGCCGTCGGGACGATGGCGCCGTCGAGCGTCTGCGGCGAGACGTGGACGTTCGCAAGCGTAAGCGCAGCAAGGTTCCCGCCGAGAACGCCGATGGCAGGACGGACGGTAGCGCCGGCCGAGATCACCCACGTGTATGCCGCGCCCGGTACCGCCAGGCTTGCGTCCCACGTCCAGTCGACGTAGGGGCCGAGGCCTTTCCCGGTTGCCACGGTCACGCCCAGCGGATCGGCGACGGTGATCGTCCACGGAAGCGCGGAGCTCAGCCGCGCGGAGAAGGTCACCGGGCCGCCGGCGGCCCCCGAGACGACCGGCGCATAGAGCTTCGGGAGCCCCGTCTGCGCAACGCGGCTTGCGATCCCGGGCAGCAGTCCGTAGCCGACCGTCCCCGGGCACGCGGTCAGGTACGTGTCGCGGTGTCCCGAGATCGCGCGCAGGTTCACCGTCCTGCCGCGGGGGAACTTGCCGTTTCCGTCGGACACGAAGGAGACGTGCGAAAGCGGATCGACGTGCCCGACGTCGAGTCGCCACGCGAGCAGCTTGACGAGCGCCTCCTGCTGCGCCGCCGACGGCGCGGCGTGCTCGAACGTTCCGATCATCGACACGCCGACGGTTCCTTTGTTGAACCCGCCCGAGTGCGCGCCGACGACGTTGCGCTCGATCCCGCCCCAGCGGCCTTCGAAGACCTGACCGCACGCGTCGACGAGGAAGTTGTAGCCGATGTCGTCCCAGCCGTTCCCCTTCACGTGGTAGACCTCGATCCCGCGAACGATCGATGCAGAGCGCGCGCACGAGTACGCATTCGTCGTCGCAGTGTGGTGCACGATCGCGAGCTTCAGGACAGGTGCAATCTTGGGAGCCTTGCGCCGGATCGACTCGTCCGCGTGCCAGGCCGCGCGCGTGATGATCACCGGCGAGCCGGCGATCTGCAGCCGGCGTTCGGGGGTCGGCACGGGCGGGCTCCACAGGAGGTATTCCCGCGCGCGTGTGACACGGCCCCGCATGCGCATCTGGATCGCGTCGGCGTCTCCGGTCCAGGCGCCGCTGCTCATGCGCCAGCCGCGCTCCGGTTCCAGGTCGTCGTCGGCGGGCTGCCAGCCGCTCCAACTGCCGGAGACGCTGCGCGTTCGGAACCACGGCATGCCCGGCCCTTGCCAGTGCACGCCCACGAGGTTGAACCGCGGGGGCGCTTCAGCCGACGCGAGCGTGCGTGCCGGCCGCGGCAGGACGTCGCGCACGACCATTTGGACCGGAGCAGCGGCGCGAGCCACACCGGCGGGCGCGAAGAACAAAACCGCTGCAAGCAAAAGGCGTTTCACGGACGGGCCCCGTTCATCACCGTGCCAGACCGTCCCTGCTCAGGCAAGCTTGGTGCTGGAATCCTTACAACCGTGAAGCGCGCCCTCATCCTCGCGATGCTCGTCGCACTCGCCACGACCCCTTCGGCGTCGGCGGGCAACGGCCGGGTTCTCGCTGTCAAGTTCGACGCGGAGGTGAACCCGGCAACGCAGCGGTGGTTGAGCGACCGCATCGACGAAGGGGCCGACTACGACGCGCTCGTGATCCTCCTCGACACGCCGGGTGGGCTCGAAGAGTCGATGCGGAAGATCGTCCGGTCGGAGCTCGCTGCGAAGGAACCGATCGTCGTCTACGTCTCGCCGAACGGCGCACGCGCGGCGAGCGCCGGCGTGTGGATCGCCGAGGCGGCAGATGTCCTCGCCATGGCGCCGGTATCGAACATCGGCTCCTCCACTCCGATCACGAGCACGGGCGGCAACATCGGCACCGACCTGAAGCGCAAGATCCTGAACGACGCGGCTGCGTCGCTGCGCAACCTCGCGCGTGCACACGGCCGCAACGCGAAGTGGGCCGACCTCGCGGTGCGCAAGGCGTCGAACCTCGCAGCCGACGAGGCGCTGCGCATGAACGTGATCGATCTGATCGCGCCCGATCTGCCGACGCTGTTACAGAGGATCGACGGCCGCACGGTGAAGCTGCGCGGGTTCACGCTGCACACCGCGAACGATCCGGTCACGACGAAGGAGATGGGCTTCTTCACTCGTCTGCTCAGCACGCTCATCGACCCGAACCTGCTCTCGCTGCTCTTCCTCGCGGGCATCGGCGGCATCCTGTTCGAGGTCTTCCACCCCGGCGTCGTCCTGCCGGGCGCGCTCGGCGCCGTCTCGCTCGTGACGGCGCTCTTCGGCTTCTCGATCCTGCCGACGGACTGGGCCGGGTTCGCGCTGATCCTGCTCGGGCTCGCCCTGCTGGTGATCGACGCGCACGTCGTGACACACGGGGCGCTCACACTCTCTGGGCTCGTCGCGCTCGCGGTCGGGATGCTGATGCTGTTCCACGACGCGCCGCCGCCGTACGAGGTCAGCGTCTGGTTCGTGATCGCCGTCACCGGGACGCTCGGCGGCTTCATGGCGTTCGCGCTCGGGAAGGCCGTGCAGGCACGCCGCCGCCCGTCCGCGATGCCGGCGATGGTGGGAGCAGAGGGCGTCGCGCGCGGCGACGGGTTCGTTGCCGTGCGCGGCGAGCTGTGGCAGGCGTCGACCGACGACGGCACTCCGCTCGAGCCCGGCGCACACGTACGCGTCGACGACGTCGAGGGTCTGCGCTTGAAAGTGCACCGGGTATAGCGGCGGACCGTGGTCGCCGCGCTGATCGCCCTCCTCGTCTTCGTCTTCCTGTTCCTGATCTTCATGATCTCGACCGTCAAGATCGCTCGCGAGTACGAGCGCGCCGTCATCTTCCGCCTCGGCCGGCTGCTCGACCCGCCGAGAGGCCCGGGCCTGTTCATCGTCATGCCGGTCATCGACAGGGTCGTCAAGGTCGACGTGCGCACGATCACGCTCGACATCCCTCCGCTGGAAGTGATCACGAAGGACAACGTGCCCGTGAGCGTGAATGCCGCCGCCGGTTTCCGAGTCGTCGATCCGAGCGCGGCGATCGTCAAAGTCCAGGACTTCACGGTCGCGACGTCGCAGATCGCGCAGACGGCGCTGCGCTCGGTCGTCGCGGAGCACACACTCGAGGAGCTCCTGTCGGAGCGCCACACCATCAACTCGAGCTTGCAGGAGATCGTCGCCGAGGCGGCCGCCGCCTGGGGAATCGAGGTCTCGAGCGTCGAGGTCAAGGACGTCGAGGCTCTGCGGTCGAACGTGCACCCGGTGTAGGCTCGCGCCGTGGCTGCCGCGATCATCGCCGTCGTCGTCGTCCTCTTCCTGTTTCTGCTCTTCGTGATCTCGGCGATCAAGATCGCGCGCGAGTACGAGCGCGGCGTGATCTTCCGCCTCGGGCGCCTGCTCGACCCGCCGAAGGGCCCCGGCCTGTTCATCCTCATTCCGATCGTCGACCGGATGGTGAAGGTCGATCTACGCACGATCACGCTCAACATCCCCCCGCAGGAAGTGATCACGAAGGACAACGTCCCCGCGCGCGTGAACGCAGTCGCGTACTTCCGCATCGTCGATCCGAAGGCCGCGATCGTGAACATCGAGAACTTCATGGTCGCGACATCGCAGATCGCG
>WNGE01001942.1_pt1 | contig 30428 bp, 29 predicted proteins | sample 5400651 | NCBI WGS metagenome assembly WNGE01 (sample SAMN13153370, study PRJNA577476) | soil metagenome | isolation source: 60 cm soil or saprolite under grassland replicate 2 | place: USA:California | collected 2016-06-15
GGCCTGGCACGCGCTGGATCACGCCTGGGAGATCGAAGACCGCTCGGCCCCGGCGGAGCGCTGATCGTCCGAGCCGAGGGGTCGCGACCGGCTCAGTCCCCGGAGAAGGCGTCGAACGGGTCCTCGGCGGCGGCTGGGGCGGCCTCGTCGGCCCGGGTGGCCCACGACGGGAACGGGAACCGGATCTGGAGCGGGATCGGGATGTGGGGCTGCTGGAGGATCATCGACCCCGGCTTGAGGATCGAGGCCCTGGCCCGGGTGACGGCGGGGAGGAAGCCGTACTCACTGCGCTGGGCTTCGGCGGTGTCCAGCCGCCCCACCACCCGGAACGAGCTGTTGGCGATGACCCTCCGTTCGACCTCGGACGCCGTCTGCTCCGCTCCGATGAGGACCATCCCGAGCGAGCGGCCTCGTTCGGCCACGTCCAGGAGGACCTCCTTGATCGGGCTCCAGCCCTCCCGGGGGGCGTAGCGGTTGAGCTCGTCGAGCACCAGGAACGCCAGGGGCTCCCGGCGGCCCATGCGCTCCTTGTGCTCGAACAACCGTTTGAGCACCACTCCGGTGACGAATCGCTTGGCCCGGTCGTGCAGGTTGTGGATGTCCACCACGGTGACCTGGTTCGAGCCCCAATCGATCCGGTGGGTCTCCGGGGATTCTGACTCCCGGCCCCAGATCAGGTGGTTCTGGCTCAGCCGGAACCGTCCCGCGTCGAGCCGGCGGACGAACGCCGCCACCGTGGCGTCGGAGAGCCGCCCGCGCCACGCCGAGTGCTCGTCCTCGACGTTCTCCCGGATCAGCTCGCAGAGCGCGTCGAAGTCCTTCACGGGATAGCCGCCGAACACCACCGTGGCCTCGTGCTCGGGGTCGTCCTCGCAGTCCCGGTCCAGGTACGACTCGACCCGGGCCACCAGGTCCGCGATCTGGGATCGCTCGTCCTCGGCCTCGGCGAACAGGAACCGCAGGTACTTCTCCCGGACGAACTCCCGGACCGTCCAGTAGTAGGCGGCCACGCCCTCGGAGCGGCCTTCGACGTGGGGGACCGCGGTGCCGGAGCCGGGCCTGGGGGGAGCCCACAGGCCGACGGACTCGAAGGCCCCTGCCGGCAACCCCAGCAGCTCGTATTCGGACCGGTCCCGCTCCGAGAGCTTGCGGTTCGGCTTGTCCAGCCACATCAGGTCCTCGCCCTTCACGTTGAACACGATGGCCTTGGTGTTGACCCGGGACGGGCCCAGGACGGCTGAGTGGAACAACGCGTAGAGGAGGAACAGGGCATACGTCGTTTTTGTGGCCACTCCCGAGACGCCCGAGATGTTCACGTGAGCCCCCCGGGTGCCGTCGAGGAAGTCCAGGTCGAGGAAGATGGCCTCGCCGTCCCGAGACAGTCCAGCCGGGATCCGCCGCTCCATCTGGTCGAAGAACAGGGCCTCGTCGCGGTCCTTCCCCCGGGCCCGGAAGGCCTGCAGCCCCGGCATGGGGGGCACGAACAGCTCGGGTTCGAACCTCGTTGCCACGACCTGCGCCGCGACCGCGGTCTCCACGGGCAGCACGCCGCGGTCCACCAGGAACACGTCGGTGTCGAAGGAGGCACCCTCGTGCCGGGCCCGAACCTCCTGCACGATGCCGGCGATCCTCAGGGGGCCCCGGCCCGGGACCTCAGTGTCGACCACCACCGCGTCGTCGAGCTGGAGGTAGGCGTGGGGCGAGACCGCGACCCAGAACGACAGGGGCGTGGCGTCTTCCGTTCCGAGCACCATCCCGACCGGTTCGCTCACCTCGCTCATCCCTCGGCCTCCTTCGGCTGCGCCCCCTGCCACAAGCTCTCCAGGAGCGCCCGGCGGACCATCGCGTGGTTCCCCATCCGGTGCCGAAGCCAGCCCTCCAGACCGGCCACGGGCGCCAGGTTCTGCGGTGTGCGCGGGTCGGCCGCCCTCCCGGCGAACCCCGGGAGCAGCGCGGTGACCCGTTCGGCCAGCTCCACTGCGGCGTCCACCCCCACGCCGGCCCGAACCTCGCAGCGCACCAGCCCCGCGTGGTCGTGCCAGGGGGGGCGGAGCTCCGACAGCCGGGCGTACCAGGAGAAGCCCCTGAGCTGGCCTCGCTGATCGAGCAGGCCGAACACGGGGGTTCGCTGTCCGGCCCCAAGCCGGCCGAGGAGCGCTTCCTGGTCGGGCTCGAGGTAGCGCCGGACGAACCGCTTGACCACCCCCACCGCGTGCGACTCCGGCTCGTCGCCGAGGCGCAGGGGCCCGTCCACCAGCACCAGGGAGGCCCCGCCCAGCGCCAGGCGGGCGGCCAGCGCGCGCTCCTCCTCGCGCATGAGGTCCTGGAGCCGCTGGAGGGGCGCGTTCGGGTCGGTCCCCGTCGCGGTGGCCGACTCGAAGCACAGCGAGCCGGTTCCAACGAGGACCTCCATCCGATCCGGGGCCAGCCCGCCGGACAGGACGAGGGCCCGGCACACCCGGTGCTCGTCGAACGTCGCCCGCCCGTCGCACCGCACCGATCCGACGGCGTAGGAGCCGAACAGCCCCTGAGCCCGCCGTGGACCATCGTCGGCCACCAGCCGAAGCTCGACCCGGCGGACACCGTCAACGAACCACACGGTCTCCGGGGTCGACTGGGCGGGAGAGAAGGGGCGCGACCAATCGTCCGTCTCGACGAAGGGGTCGGCGTGGGGGAGCGTGTCCCGTACGGTCTCCTCCACCACGGCCTCGAACCCCATCCCGTACTCGGGGGCCCAGGGGTCCGCTCTCAGAACCAGCATCGAACCGAAGGATACCGCCGGACACCGACAGCACCTAGCGTTTCCCGGCCGAACGCCTCCATGGCTCCCGGGCCACACCAGAGTCTCGATCCACCATCGAGGCTTTCGGGATCTCGGAGCGTTCCCCCACCCAGCCGAACCCTGAACGGCCGGTTGACACTCAAGCACGGGAAGCCTACAGTTAGGCGCGCTCGTCGCCCCCGGGCGGCGAGCACGAGGACCCGAGAGGCCGAGTAGAGAACGCGACGCCCCGGCGTCGCGGCACCAAAGGCCACTCGGGTCCTCGCTATCTCCCGATCGGCCGGCCGCGAGGCTTGGAGCCCGCAGTTCAGTGACCGGAGCCGCCGCTGGCGATAACTCCGGCCGATCCGGGAACAATGGGCCCCCCGATTGGGTTACCCCTCCAACGGCCGGGTACCATCCGGCGACACCCGAGCGTACAATCCACCGACTGCCCGGGGTGGGGGGACGAAAGCGACACCATGAACGAAGAAGAACGCCTGGAAGAAGACGAAGAATACGCGCCCGATATCGACGACGAAGAGAACCCGAGGCCGAGGAGGGCGACGAATCGAGCCTCGAGGAGATCCTGGCGAAGAAGCCCGAGGAACGAGCGGCCCCCGAGGAGGAGGAAGAGGAGGAGTCTATCCTTTCGCTCGGAAGGGAGGAGCGGCTCGAGACCCTCTCGGTCAAGGTGATCCCGAAGCAGGACACCGAGTTCGTGTGCAGGAAGTGCTACCTGGTCAAGCCGATCCGGAGCCAGCTGGCGGACAAGAAGCGGATGTACTGCCGGGACTGCGTCTGAGGCTCCGCCGGCCGGTCGCCGCCGGCACCGCCGCCGCGGCGGCAGCCGGACTCCTGCTGTTCATCGCCAACCCACCGGCCGATCTCGGCCCCCTGGCCTTCGTTGCCCTCGCCCCGTTGCTGTGGGCGGTGGGGGAGCGGGGGCCGCGGCGCGGAGCCCTGTTCGGCTTCGTGTTCGGCCTGGCCTACTACGGCCTCCTGCTCCACTGGTTGATCCCCTTCGGGATCATCGCCTGGCTTCCGCTGGTGGTGACGCAGGCGGCCTACGCCGCTCTGTTCGGGTTCCTGGCCCCCCGGGTGATGTCCAGGTCGAGGCCGGTTCGGTCGGCGTTCGCCGCGGCCGCCCTCTGGACCGCGGTCGACTGGGCCCGCGGGGCGTGGCCGCTGGGCGGCTTCACGTGGGGCGCGGCGGCGTACACGCAGCACGGGAACCACCTGCTGCTGCCGCTGGCCACGGTGACCGGGATGTGGGGGCTCGACTTCGTCGTGGTGCTGGTGAACGGGCTTGCGCTTGGGGCCATCCGAAGGCTGGCCGCCCGTGGTCGGTGGGCTCGTAGAGGGTTCCGTGGGGCAGTCCTGGGGACGGCAGGGATGGCGGGACTGGCCGCGGCAGCGGTCGTGCTGCCGGTGGCGATCCCGCTCCCGGCGGCCACCGGCCCCCGGCTCGACGTGGCGGTGGTCCAGGGGAACGTCCCCCTGTCGTTCGCTTCCGACCGGCTGCTCCAGACCCAGGCCGTGGCGTTGAACCACATCCGCCTGCACCGGCGGCTCTCGGCCGATCCCCCCGACCTCGCCGTATGGCCGGAGAACTCCCTCCCGTCGGACCCGGCCACCGACCCGGTGCTCGGCCCCCGGGTGGCGGCCTCCATCCGGGCGGTGGGCGCACCGACGCTGGTTGGAGCCATCGCCGACGCGCCGGGGGACCGGTACGTCCGGCAGCGTTTCTACAACCAGGTCCTGCTGTACACGGGGAAGGGGCGCATCGTCGCCCGGTATTCGAAGATCCATCTGGTGCCGGGGGGGGAGTACGTTCCGTTCCCCAGGCTGTTCTCCTGGACCAACCGGTACCGGCGGGGGAACGCGATCCTGGCCCCCGGCCACGAGCTCCGTCTGTTCCGGGTGGACGGGGTCTGGGTGGCGACCCCGATCTGCTTCGAGAACGTCTTCCCCGACCTGTTCCGCCGGTTCGTGGACGCCGGGGCCGGGATCGTGGTGCTCACCACCAACGACTCCTCGTTCCTGTTCTCGGAGGCCTCCCGGGAGCACGTGATCGACAGCCAGCTCCGGGCGGTCGAAACGGGCCGGTGGGTGGTCCAGGCGGCCGTCTCCGGCGAGAGCGCGATGATCGACCCGCGCGGGGTGGTTCGGGCTCGGACGGGCCTGTTCGAGGCTCGGATCCTTCGATACCGGGTTCCGTCCTCGTCGGCCCGGACGCTCTACGTCCGGTTCGGCGACTGGTTCCCCTGGGCCGCGGGCCTGGCGATCATGGGCCTGCTGGCCTTGTCGCTTGCCCGACGTGTGCGGCGGCGCGAAGTACGGACTCCCCCGGCGGGGGAGCGTGGACTGTCGCCATCGGAGCCCGCGGCGATCAGTGGTGGCGCGGACCCGCGGGTGCTGGTCGTGCTGCCGACCTATGACGAGCGGGCCACCATCGCCACGGTGGTCACCGGCGTGCTGGCCGCTGGACCGAACGTCGACGTGCTGGTGGTGGACGACGACTCTCCGGACGGGACCGGAGAGGTGGTCGCGGCGCTGGCGGAGCGGGAACCTCGGGTTCGGCTGCTCCGCCGGCCGGCGAAGCAGGGCCTCGCCAGCGCGTACCTGACCGGGTTCGGCCTCGGGCTCGAGCGCGGCTACGACGTCGTGGTGGAGATGGACGCCGACCTGTCGCACCAACCCGAAGAGCTTCCTCGCCTGCTGGAAGCCACCGGCCGGCACGACCTGGTCATCGGGAGCCGCTACGTCGAGGGCGGGGGGGTGACGAACTGGAGCAAGCTCCGCCTGGGGCTGTCCCGGGCCGGCAACGCCTACGCGCGGATGGCGCTGCGCGTGCCGGTGGCCGATTCGACCAGCGGCTACCGGGCGTATCGCCGCCGGTTGTTGGAGGCCCTGGTGAACGACGGGATCCGTTCGGAGGGGTACGCCTTCCAGATCGAGCTGGCCTACCGGGCCTGGCGACGGGGCTTCTCGGTCGGGGAGGTCCCGATCACCTTTCGCGAGCGCCAGCACGGGCATTCGAAGCTGTCCCGCGCCATCGTGGTCGAAGCCCTGCTCAAGGTGACCCAATGGGGGATCCGCGACCGGATCGTCGGCCGTTTGCGGCGGCCCGGCCAGCGGGCTGTCACACCCCCTCGATAGCCTGGGGGTCCGGCCATCCTCCTCCGGCCGGGTGTACTTGCCCATCCACGAGGAGGGAGCAGAGAATGACCATCGATGAGCGGTCCCGACACGCGTTGTACCTCAAGCTCGAGGAAGTCTTGGGGTCCGAGGACGCGGAGGTTCTGATGGAGCATCTTCCTCCTGTCGGATGGGCCGACGTGGCCACCAAGCGGGACCTCGATCACCTCGCCGTGGCCACCAAGCGGGACTTGGATCAGCTCGCCGTGGCCACCAAGCGGGACTTGGATCAGCTCGCCGCGATCACGAGAAAGGATCTCAGGCACCTCGGTGAGCGTTTCGACGCGAAGCTCGACGTCACGGAGCAACGAGTTCTCGCAACGATCCGCCAGGAGTTGAGCACGCAGATAACGAACCAAACGCGAGCCCTCATGCTCACGTTCTCGGCCACCTTGGTTTCCGTGGCAGGTGTGGCCTTCGCCGCCGCCAAGCTCACCTGAAGGTTCCTCCTCGCTGCCTGAGCGGCTGTGAGTGTCCGGGCCCGTTCTCGATCCATCATTCCTGTGGAGTGCCATGGTCAGCATTCGCCCCACGTGTATTGGGCACGCCCCGATGGACCCGCGTTTAGGGCGGCTGAACGTCGACGGTCGGGGCAAGTGTGGCCTCGCCGGGGAACCCCTCCCCCGGAGCACGGATCTCCAACCCCGAATCGCCGATAACGGCCATTATGGAACTTCGAGCTCGGCCATCGACCCGGCCCCTCCCCTGGGGGGTCATCCAGCGTCGGCGATGGCAAGGTCCGCCAGCGGCAAGACGAGCTGCTCGGCCAACCCATCGGGGAGCGCCGGATTCGTCGTTCCCACCCCCCGGTCCCGCCAGGATGCCAACGTGCTCACCGCCCAGCGTTCGGCCTCCACCTCCGACCGGCGCAGGCCCTCGCGGAACTGCCGGACGTGGCAGGCCTCGTGGGCGACCAGGGCCACCAGCCGTTCTCTCCAGTCGCGGACGGTGATCCACGGCGCGGTCTTGCGGTTCCAGTAGCGATACGTCTTCGGGTAGGCCCTGTTCCGAAGGGTCGCCGGCAGGCTCAGCTTGACCAGGAACGTCGTCTCGGGATGCGGGCGCGGCCTGGACGGTAGGGTGAAGTAGGCCCGGCCGGTGAAGCTGTCTCCCTGGCGCCGAGCCCGCCGAACCTGGACCTCCACCCCGGCCCGATCGACCCCGTCGAAGCCCTCCACCACGAGCCTTCGAATCTCCTCGTGATCGGCCCTGATCTCATCGCCCACCCGGATCCGCACGGGCTCGATCGTACCGGCATCGCCGATCGAATTACAAGAGTGTGATTCGGCCCGCTCCCCCCCGTGATCCCGGCCTGGGCGACCGATCCGCCCGGTCAGGCGGTCGGGGCGTATCCGGGCGTCGGACCCTCACGATCCGTGGCCGGGGACTCCCGGTGGTACGGCTCCATGGACCACGTGAGCCTGAGCTCGCGAGCCGCTTTCGCCTCGTCGAGCCTCCGGACCGGGGTGGTGACCGGGGCTTCGTGCAGCAGGTCGGGATCCTCCTCGGCCTCCCGGCCCACCTGGAGCATGGCTTCGGCGAAGGCGTCGAGCGTCTCCTTCGTCTCGGTCTCCGTGGGCTCCACCATCATGGCCTCCTCCACGATCAGCGGGAAGTACACGGTGGAGGGGTGGAAGCCGAGATCGATGAGCCGCTTCGCCACGTCCATGGCGCGGACGCCGTGCCGCTTGAGCGGCTTCGCCGTCGAGACGAACTCGTGCATGGGCTTGCCCTCGAAGGCCAACGGATACATGCCCGTCACCTTGGAGGCCAGGTAGTTCGCGTTCAGCACGGCCCGCTCCCCCACCTCCTTCAGCCCGTCCCGTCCGTGGCCGAACACGTAGGCGAACGCCCGCACCAGCACGCCGAAGTTCCCGTGGAACCCGTGGACGTGCCCGATCGAGTCGGGCCGGTCCCGGTCCCAGAAGTATCGCCCGCTCTCCTCGTCGAACCCCACGACCGGCGCCGGAAGGAACGGCTCGAGCCGCTCGGTCACCGCCACGGGCCCCGCCCCCGGCCCTCCCCCACCGTGCGGCGTGGCGAAGGTCTTGTGCGTGTTCATGTGGACGATGTCGAATCCCATGTCCCCCGGGCGGACCCGTCCGATGATCGCGTTGAGGTTGGCTCCGTCGTAGTACAGGAGCGAGCCCACCCGGTGCATGACCGCGGCGATCTCCTTGATCTCCAGCTCGAACAGCCCGAGCGTGTTGGGGTTCGTGAGCATGAGGCCGGCCACGTCCTCGTCCGCCAGCTTCTCCAGCTGGCCCACGTCGACCAGGCCTCGGGCGTCGGAGGGGACCTGGACCACGCGGTAGCCAGCGGTGGTCACGCTGGCCGGGTTCGTCCCGTGCGCGGAGTCCGGGATGATGACCTTCGCTCGCGGCCCCCCCGAGTGCTTCTCGTGGTAGGCGCGCATGATGAGCAGCCCCGTGAGCTCCCCGCTGGCCCCGGCGGGGGGCTGGAAGGTGGTCCGAGCCATCCCGGTGATCTCGGAGAGCGCCCGTTCGAGCCGCCACAGCAGTTCGAGCGCGCCCTGAACGGTTTCCTCCGGCTGGTGCGGGTGCAGCCGCTGGAAGCCCGGGATGGCGGCAACGGTCTCGGCCACCTTCGGGTTGTACTTCATGCTGCACGACCCCAGGGGATAGAAGCCCGTGTCGATCCCATAGTTGACCTGGGCCAGCCGGGTGAAGTGGCGGACCACGTCCACCTCCGATACCCGGGGCAGCCCGGGCTCCGAGTTTCGCCGGTGCCCGTCCGAAACCTCGACCTCCGGCACGCCCAGCTCGGGGAACGACCACGCCCGACGGGCCGGCTTCGAGCGCTCCCGCAACGTCTTCAGGGCCAGCTCGGGGCCCCGGCTCCGGACCGGCGCCCCGGTCACGACGCGGCCTCCTCGAAGACCTTCACGAACGCGTCGATCTCCTCCCGGGTCCGCCGTTCGGTCACCGAGACGAGCAGGCCCTTTCCTTCCAGGACGGGGCCGGCCAGGAATCCGGCATCGATCAGCCGGCGCTGGACCTCCTCGGCGGGCCGGGAAGGCCGAACCACGAACTCCTTGAAGAACTCGGCGTCCGGCCACGCCAGCTCACAGCAGGACAGATCGGCCAGGCGCTCCGCCGCGTACCGGGTCTTGGCCAGGCATTGCCGGCCCAGCTCTCGCAGCCCATCCGGACCCAGCCAGGCCAGGTAGACCGTGGCCGCCACCGCCATGAGGGTCTGGTTCGTGCAGATGTTTGACGTGGCCTTCTCGCGCCGGATGTGTTGCTCGCGGGCCTGCAGCGTGAGGACGAACCCACGCTGCCCGTCGACGTCGGTGGTCTCCCCGACGATCCGCCCGGGCAGCCGCCGAACGTCCTGCATCCGGGACGCGATGATCCCGAGGTAGGGACCGCCGTAGTTCAGGTGGTTCCCGAGCGCCTGCCCCTCGCCGATCGCGATGTCCGCGCCCAGCTCCCCCGGCGACGGCAGGACGCCGAGCGACAGCGGATCGAACACCTGCACCGCCCTGGCCCCCGCGGCCCGGGCCGTGTCGAAGATCTCCCTGGCCCGGTCGAGGTTCCCATAGAAGTTCGGGTACTGCACGATCACCGCGGCCACGTCGTCGCCCACGTCGAACGGGTCGGTGAGCCCACCCGACGACGGGATGGCCTCCGGCTCGTAGCCCGCCCCCCGCCCGTAGGTGCTCAGCGTCTGGACGTACCGGCGGTCCACCGCCCCCGACACGAGGACGCGGCTCCGGCCGGTGGCGGCCCGGGCCATGTGGACCGCCTCGACCAGCGCGGTGGGGCCGTCGTACAGCGATGCGTTCGAAACCTCCAGGCCGGTCAGCTCGCAGATCATCGACTGGTATTCGAACAGGGCCTGCAGGACCCCCTGCGACAGCTCCGGCTGGTACGGCGTGTAGGACGTGTACAGCTCGGACTGCCCGGCCAGGGCCCACACCAGCGAGGGGATGTAGTGGTCGTACGCCCCGCCCCCGGCGAAACAGACCAGATCGTCGGCGCTTCGATTGCGGCCGGCCAGGCGGCGCATCTCGGCCACCAGCTCCATCTCGGAGAGGCCCTCGGGGATGTCGAGCTCCCGACCCAAGCGTACGCCCTCGGGGAGATGGCCGTACAGATCGTCGAGCGAGCTCAGGCCGCAGGCGGCCAGCATCTCGCTGATGTCGGCGTCGGTGTGCGGTGCGAACTGCATCGACGGGAGAGTCTACCCGGCCCGCTTGCCGCTGCGAGAACCAGGGGATGCGCCGGGCCGGACGGAGGTCAGCCAGCCTTGGCGGTGTCCAGTCCGTACTTCGTCACCAGCGACAGGTAGTCGCGCTGGTAGAAGATCTTGCACTGGACGTGGGGGTATTGCTCCCGCAGCCGGCGCACCTTCCGGTTCTTCTTCGTCACCAGCTTCTGGTTCAGCGTGGTGATCTCGATGAACAGGTCGTAGGCGGGCAGGTAGAAGTCCGGGGTGAACCGCTGGATCACGTTGCCGTCGCCATCCCGCTCGAGGTCGAAGGACCGGGGCTCGTACTCCCACTCGATCTGGTAGAAGTCGAGGAGGCGGGCGAACTGGCGCTCGCTGGCGTGGGCGAAGGAGACGAGGTCACTGGGGAGAGGGTCGACGCGGGTGGGGCGCTTGGGGCTCAAGCTCCCCCGGTCCCGGTCATCGCCCGGGGAACTCTTGGACCACCGGACTTCGCCTTCGACGGAGGCTTCATCTCCTTCGTCTTCCCCAGGGTGCCGGAGAGGTCATCCCACACCCTGTCCAGCGCGATGGCGAAGACTCCCTGTCCCCGCTTCACCAGGTCGATGACCTCGTCCTCGGATTCGCAGGCGTAGACGCTGGATCCGTCGGACATCAGCGTGATGCCCACGGGCTGGCGGTTCATGTGCTCCTGAAGGAACACGATGGCCTTGCGGATCCGCTGGAGGGACACCCCCGCGTCGATCAGCTTCTTGATCACCCGAAGCTGAACCAGGTCCTGGAAGGAGTACAGGCGCTGCGTCCCCGACCCGCCCGCGTCGCGGACGCTCGGAGTGACCAGATCCGTCCTGGCCCAGTAGTCCAGCTGGCGATAGGAGATCCCCACCACCCGGCAGACCTCAGGAACGCGATAGCCTTCGATCTCGAGCATGACAACTCCGTAATTACGCTGGCGTGATGAAGTCTACCATCACCGGCCGGGGCGGTGTTGGAACCTTCGGGGCTCATTCGCGCCAGACGCTCTTGACTCGTTCAGGCGAAGTCTTCGGGCTTCGTCTCGAAGTCCTCCGGGGTCACCTGCTCGAGGAACTCCCGGAACTTCTCGACCTCCTGCTCCTCGTCGTCGCGGATGACGATCGAGGCCTCCGTCAGCACGTCCTCCTGGGCGAAGATCGGGACGTTGACCCGAACGGCCAGGGCGATGGCGTCGCTGGGCCGGGAGGACACCTCGTACTTCGTGCCGTTGCGGGACATCACGATCACTGCATAGAAGGTGCCATCCTTGAGCTCGGTGATCACGATGCGCTCCACCTGGACCTGGATCTCCTCGAGGACGTTCTTCAACAGGTCGTGGGTCATCGGTCGCTGGGTCTGGATGCCCTGGAGGGCGAAGGCGATGGCCGTCGCCTCCATGGCCCCGATCCAGATCGGGAGGTAGCGCTCGCCCTCCCGTTCCTTGAGCAGGACGATCGGCTGATTGCTGGGCAGCTCCACGCGTACACCCACCAGATTCAGCTCGATCATGGCCTCGCCCCAATCTACCCACCGGCGAGGGGTCCGGCAACTGCGGCGACCGCGTGCCGAGACGCGGTCGGCGGGCGGCTCCGTATCAGGCCGGGCCCTCGGCGTGGGCCCCCAGGAAGCCCACCAGGGCGTCCGGGTTCGCCTCGAGCTCCTCCTGGTCCTGGACCGCGAGGATGAACGGCAGGTTGCGGTACCGCTCACCATGGTCCAGGCCGTAGCCCACGACGAATCGGTCGGGGCAGTCGAAGCCGCGGAACGGGATGTCGAGCGGAGCGATGCGTCGGACGCTCTTGTCGAGCAGGGTGCACACCCGGATGGAGGCCGGGTCCCTGGCCCACAGCGTGTTCAGCAGATAGGACAGCGTGAGCCCGGTGTCGATGATATCCTCGACAACCAGCACGTCCTCTCCCCCCACGTCCTGGTCCAGGTCCTTCAGCACCCGCACGATGCCCGAGGACGACCCGCCGTAGCGGGAGATCGACATGAAGTCGACCCGCAGCTGGAGGTCGATGGCGCGGGTCAGGTCCGCCAGGAACATCACGCCACCCTTCAGCACGGAGATGAGCACCGGCGACCGCCCCGTGTAGGCTTGGGTCACCTCCTCCCCCAGCTCCCGTACCCGGTGCTGGATCTGCTCCTCCGTGTACAGGACGGTCGCGATGTCGTCCACTGCGGGGATTATAGGAACGACCCGAACACCGACCGCACCAGCAGGCTCAAGATCTCGGCGACGTCGTCCACGGGCTGGCGCCCCACGACGGGCCGAACGGGTTCACCCCGGACATCGACAGGGCTGGCGGCCACCGCCGGCACCGTCCCCAGCCTCCGCCCCCGAACCCTCACGACCACGGTACCGACCCGCTGGCCCGCGGCGACGGGCGGCCGGACCGCGGGGTCCGGGACCAGCGTCCGCCGGACCGACCCCACGAGATCTCGCCGGACCCATCCATCCAGCGTCGCTCCCGAGACGGCATCGAGCCGCTCACCCTCGACGGAGACCGTCCCGACCGCCTGCCCCGCCCCCACCAAGGTCTCCCGCACGAAGGCGTCGAACCCGAAGTTGAGGAGCGTGGCGCCCTCGTCGAAGGGTTCGTCCGGGTCGCCGAGGACCACCGCGACCAGGCCGTTGCCCGCCCGGCTTGCCGTGGCCACCAGGCAGTGCCCCGCCGGAGTGGTGAACCCGGTCTTCACCCCTGTCGCCCCCGGATACAGCCACAGGAGGACGTTCCGGTTCTGCACGGAGCGACGGGGGCCGGACGGCGAGGGGATCCTTCTCGTCTTCGCCGCCACCACGTCGGCGAACCATGGGTTCCGCTCGGCGATCCTGGTGAGCGTGGCCATGTCCGCGGCCGTCGAGTAACCGCGGTCGTCGAGCCCGTTCGGGCTGTAGAACCGGGTGTCTCGCAGTCCCATCGCGCGGGCCTCCATGTTCATGAGCGCGACGAAGCGATCCACGGTCCCGCTCACGGCCTCCGCCAGCGCCACCGCGGCGTCGTTGGAGGACTGCAGCATCAACGCGTAGAGCAGGTTGCCGACCGTGATGCTCTCGCCGGCCTCGAGCCCTAGGGCGGACCCGGTCTGCGACGCCGCGTTCGGGCTCACCGTCACATTGGCCGAGGGCGAAAGCCGTTCCAGGACCGCCACCGCCGTCATGATCTTGGTCAGGCTGGCGATGGCCCGGTGGCGATGGGCCCGTTTCTCGAACAGGACCTGACCGGTGTCGAGGTCGACCAGGATGGCCTCCCGGGCGTCGAGTGCCGGGGGGGCGGTCGACGGATGAGGCGTGTGCAGGACGGTGGGAAAGGGAGACGGTGTGCCGTCCACCGGCGTGGGGGGCGGGGTGTGGGTGGGCGCCGAGGCGAATGCGCGGCTCGCGCCCCCTCCCCCGATGACGCCGATCTGCCCGAGCGCCGGGAGCGCCAGGGCGAGGGCCAGCGCCGTCGCGGCGAGGGTCTCCGTCGGGGTCCGGCTCCTCCGGAAGCCGGCGAGGCGTGGCCGCATCGAGGGCCGCACTCGGAGATGGATCAGGAGCCCTGAAGGTACTGGCGGAGGTTCACCCGGAGTAGCGCCTGCTTGAGCCTCTTCGACAGCGAGGCCATCTCGGCCAGGCTCTCCGTGGCCGCCCGGCGGGCGTCGGGGTTCCGCTGCCGGATCATCGGCAGGACGATCGACTCCAGGAAGCTCGCCTCGCGTTCGGCGAAGTGCCGGTACATCGTGAGATGGCGCGGCTCGATCCCGTACTTGAACAGGTCGCGAACGATCGAGAGCACGACGAAGTCGTCTCCGTCGAAATACCGGTCGCCGTTCAGGCCGTGCGAGCACAGGATGCCGAAGTTCTCGAGCTCGCTGATCCGCTCCCGGTCGACCCCGGTCGACGCGGCCAGCTCCTCGGCCGACATGTGCAGCCCGGTGGGCGGAAGGGCGATCTCGTCCTCCGACCCGGGGGCAGGGGCGATCCTCGCCCCTGCGCTTTCGGGGTGGTCCTCCTGCTCCAGCCGTTCTTTGATCACCTTCAGCGGCAGGTACTCGTCGCGCTGCATGCGGAGGATCTTGCGAAGGCGGTCCACGTCCTCGGGGAGGAACTTGCGATACCCCGAGGGGGTTCGCTCCGGGTCGATCAGTCCCTCGCCCTCAAGGAACCTGATCTTCGAGATCGTGACGTCCCGGAACTCGGTCTTCAGCGTCACCAGGACCTCGCCGATCGACATGTAGTTGCGCGTGGCCACGTTCACTCCCCCACGTAGAACGTCAGCTTGAACCTCCCGATCTGGAGCTCGTCCCCGTTCGCCAGCTCCGATTCCTCGACCCGCTGCCGATTGACGTAGGTCCCGTTCAGGCTGCCGACGTCACGAACGAAGAACTTGCCGTCCCGCCGATTGAACTCGGCGTGCCGCCGAGAGACGGTCACGTCGTCGAGGAAGATGTCGCTCTCGGGGTGCCGCCCCGCGGTCGTCGTGTCCTTGTCGATGAGGAACTTCGATCCTGCGTTCGGTCCACGTTGCACCGCGAGCAGGGCCTGGCCGTGCTCGAGCTCGCTCTGGGGCAGGGCGGCCTCGTCGGCGGCTTCCTCTTCGAGCTGGATGGGGTTGAAGCTGATGGTCGTGTCTTCCTGAAGGGGACTTCCACAGTTCGCGCAAAAGTGAGCATCCTCCGGGTTTCGATGTCCACAGTTGCGGCAGACCACCCTCGTCCTCCGGTCCATCCTGCCCTGGTGGACAGGTAGAGACTTTACAGCTGCAGCGAACTCTACACAGCCATGAAGTTCCAGTCAAGAGTCGGGGCGGGTTGAGGTCGAGACTATGCCGAACATACCCTTCGACCTGCGGGTTCGCGACTAGCTCTCTCCGCCCGATTCCCTCTCGGTGAACTCGCGGTACGCCGAAACGTCGAGGAGACCGTCGAACTCTCCCGGATCCGAAGGCTCGATCAGCACCATCCATCCATCTCCATAGGGGTCCTCATTCACCAGTTGCGGGGCGTCGGCGAGGGCACCGTTGCGCTCGACCACCGTGCCGCTCACGGGGGCGTAGACGTCGGAGACCGACTTGGTGGATTCCACCTCGCCGAACGGCGACCCGGCGGTCACCTCGGTGCCGACCTCGGGGACGTCGACGTACACCACGTCGCCCAGGGCGTCCTGGGCGAAGTCGGTGATCCCGACCCGGACGACGTTGCCCTCCCGTCGCGCCCACTCGTGCTCGGTCGTGTACTTCAGTTCCTGGGGGAACTCCATCCTCTCCCTCCATCGCTCGTGCCGACCGTTCGACATCGGCGCACCCGGCATCCAAACACGCTGCGTCGCAACATGTTCAGGCCCGCTCCTCCACCGCGGCGAACGGGTTGGGGGACATCGCGATCTGCTCCAGCGCGTGGTCGCGTATGGCCGGCGCTGTCGGCGCCTTCCTCTTTCGCTTCCCCTGATCGAGCCACGTGTCGTGCATCGATCGAACCCGATGCCCGCACCGCGGGCAGTGCCCGAGCCTCGCGGCCCACGGCGCGATCCCACGGTTGCCGCACTCGGGGCACGTCCACAGGTGCTTTCGCCCCGACAGCTTCCCCCGCTTCGCCCGGGGGCGTCCGTCGACCTCGACGATGTCGAGCGCGAAGTCCACCACCGGCGCGTCGCTGATCGCGGTGCCCACCCCGTACGCATCCACGAAGAGGTTCAGCTCCCGCATCTTCGTCTCGTCGATGCCCCCCGACACGAAGATCTGAACGCTCGAGAATCCGGCGGCATCGAGCTCCCAGCGGACCTCTCGCAGGATGGCCGCGAAGTTGCCGCGCCGGCTCGACGGGGTGTCGAGGCGAACCGCCCCTAGCCGCCTGCCGAGCACCCGGGCCGCGGCGAGCGCTCCGAACTTCTCGTCCTGGAACGTGTCGATGAGGGCCACCCGGGGGAGCCGCTTGTCCAAGAGTTTGTCCAGCCCCAACCAGGCCCGCTCCTCCCCCAGGATCAGGACGAGCGCATGGGCCATCGTGCCCACCGGGTCGACCCCGATCAGCTCGGCGCTCTTCACCGACGCCACGCCGTCGCAACCCCCCACGAAGGCCGCTCGCTCGATCATGGGCGCGATGGCGGGATGCATCCGCCGCGCCCCGAACGAGAACACCGGGCGGCCCTCGGCGGCCAGCTTGCATCGAGCTGCGACCGTGGCAACCCCGCTGGCCTGGCACAGGAGGCCCAGCAGCGCGGTCTCGAGCACCCCGAACGCCAGGTACGGACCAGACACGACGAGGACTGGCTCTTCCCCGTAGAAAACGGTCCCCTCCGGGATGGCGTCCACGTCGACGGCCCGCTCTTCGAGCAGCGCCACCGCCTCCTCCAGCCCGGCGAACACCGCCCATCGCCATCCTCCGGGCAGCGTCGACACCCGGACCTCCGCCACCACGTGAGGGTTCTCGCCCTCGTCGCGAAGGATGTCGCGCCCCCGGAGGAAGTAGACGTCGGTGACCTTCCCCGACCGGATCTCCTCCGGGGTAGCCAGGTGGAACCCGTCGGTCACGACGGGACGCTCACGTTCGCAGTTCCTCGGCCAGGAGGGCGAACTCCTCCGCCATCTCCTCGGCCTCGTCCGGGGTGCCGGCCTCGGCCCACACCCGAACCAGAGGCTCCTTGGGGTGCGGAACGACCAGGGCCCAGTCGGGTCCCCGGTACACCTTGACGCCGTCGATGGTCTGCACGGATCGCCCCTCGACGCGCTCGAGCAGCCGGCGCATCACCGCGCCCTTCGCCTCCCACGGGACCGGCACCTCCCGCCGCGCGATGTGGGCAGGTGGGAGGCCGTCCACCACGTCACGCAGGGACGCGTCCTGGTGGGCAAGCATCTCCAGAAGCTTGGTCAGGCTCATGACCGCGTCGTAGCTTGCCAGGAACTCCGGGAAGATGTAGCCGCCGCCCTCGTCTCCGGCGAACACCGTGCGCCCTTCGTCCGCGGCCCGCATCAGCGCCGCCGGCGAGATCTTCGTCCACACCACCTCACCCCCGGCGGACCGCACGATGTCCTCGGCCACCCGGGTGGTCGACACGGGGAGGGCGACCCGGGGCGACGGACAGCCCATGGCCACGAGCGAGACGAACGCGAGCAGCGCCGTCCGCTGGTCGAGGAGGCGCCCGCCCCCGTCGACCAGCCGGAGCAGCTCTCCTGTCGAGTCCATCCTGGCCCCGACCTCCGCGCCGCTCGCCCGGACCAGGCGCCTTAGATCGTCGAGATGCCGCTCGGCCTGGTCCGGTGGGAAGACCACGCGGTCGGGGTCGAGAGTGCCGTTGATGGCGAGCACCTCGGCACCGATCCGCCCGAGGACCTGGGGGCCGGTCAGCGTGGTCCCCCCGTGCGCGTAGTCCACGACCAGCTTCGGCGATCGCCTGCGGATGCCTTCGACGTCCACGGCGTCGACCAGGCCCCGGATGTAGTACTCGCGGGCCCGTGCCGGGAACCGGAGCTCGCCGACGTCGTGATGGAACGCCCGGCGGAGGTCGTCCCGGTAGTACGAGCGTTCCAGCCGACGCTGCATCGACGCGTCGATCTCGATCCCTCTCTCGTCGAAGAACGCGATCTCGATCGAGGCCGGATCGTCGGGCGCCGTCCGGACGGCGAAGCCGCCGACGGCCCTGGCCGAACGGGCGTAGAACCTGGCCAGCGGGTCGGGAACCAGCTCGAGGTCGTGGCACTCGAGCGTGCCGGCGTTGATCCCGGCCACCATCGCCCTCTTGACGATCCGGGCGGCCCTTGTGGCGTCGCGGCACGCCACCACGGCGGAGCCCTTCGGCAGCACGCTCGCGTACGCCAGGGCGAGGCGGAGGGCCATCTCGGGGGTCAGGTCGATGTTGAACAGCCCGCTCACCCCGCGCTCGCCGAACAGCCCCCTCGCCCCTCCGCTCTGCCACACGATCGACTTCGAGACGATGGCTCCGGGATCGACCGCCTTGAAGGGATAAACCTTTACTCGAGGGTTGATCACCGCGCCCTCGCCGATGTGGCACTCGTCGGCGACCACCACGCCTTCCTCCAGGCGGCTCCCCGACTTCACGTCCGAGTTGCGGCCAAGCACGCAGCCGCGCAGCGAGGCGGTGCTGCCCACGTAGGCATAGTCGTGGACGATGGCGCGGTGGACGAACGCTCCCTGCTTCACGCTTACGCCCCGTCCCAGCACGCTGTACTCACGGATCCGCGCCCCGACCTCGATCCTGGCGTTCTCACCGATGAAGGCGGGGCCGACGATCTCGGCGTCGGGGTCGATCTCGGCCCCCTCCCCCAGCCAGATCCCCCCCTCGAGCTCGAACCCCTCGATGTCGACGTCGACCTCACGGTCAAGCACGGCACGGTGAGCCGACTGGTACGCCTCGAGCGTCCCGACGTCGGTCCAGTACCGGTCGGTCACATAGCCGTACATCGGCAGGCCCTTGTCGAGAAGCAGCGGGAACACGTCCTTCGAGAAGTCGAACTCCACCCCCTCGGGGATCAGGTCGAGGACCTCCCGGTCCAGGACGTAGATGCCGGTGTTGATGGTGTCGCTGAACACCTCCCCCCATCCCGGCTTCTCCATGAACCGCTCGATCCGTCCCCCCTCGTCGGCGATGACGATGCCGAACTCGAGCGGGTCCTCCACCCGCTTGAGCGTGACGGTGACCGCCGCCTGCTTCGATTCGTGAAACTTCACCAGCTCGGTGAGGTCGACGTCGGTCAGCGCGTCGCCCGAGATGACGATGAACCGGTCGTCCAACAATCCCTCGGCGTTCTTGACGCTCCCCGCCGTCCCCAGGGGCTCCTGCTCGGTGGCGTAGGAAAGCGAAACCCCCAGGTCGGACCCGTCGCCGAAGAAGTTCCGGATCACGCTTGCCAGGAACTGGACGGTGGCGACGATGTCGGTGAACCCGTGGGCGCGGGCCAGCTTCACGACATGCTGCATCATCGGCTGCCCGACGATCGGCAGCATCGGTTTCGGCTGGTTGCTGGTCAGGGGTCGAAGCCGGGTGCCCTGCCCACCGGCCATCACCACGGCCTTCATGCGGGAATGATACCGGCCCTCGCTCACTACCCGGCCGGAGGCGCCCTCCCCCCCGGGCTCATGCGTCGCGTGCCGCGGCCAGGCCCCGGCGCAGATCGAAGGCGTAGATCACGGCCGCGATGTAGTACATGACGATCCCCACGGTGAACAGGAACCAGCCGACGCCCTGCGCCGCGAGGTGCAGGTACAGGCCGAAGTTGCCCCAGGCGATCAGAGGAAAGCCCCACATGAGGTCGAACGTTGCCGCCTTGCCGATCCACCTCACGTCGATACGAACGCCCCGCCGAAGCAGGACGATCCCCCCGGCCACCAGGAGCAGGCCGTCCCGGACCAGCACCAGCAGGGCCGCCCACAGTGGGAAGGCATGGCGCACCACCAGGGTGACGAGCGCCGCCGCGATGGCCAGCCGATCCGCCACGGGATCGAGGAGCTTGCCGAGGTTCGACACCTGCCCGGTGTGCCTGGCGATGTACCCGTCGATCCAGTCGGTGGCCACCACCGCCCCGAGCAACAGCAGGCCCGCCTCCTCGTACGCCTTCCGATGATGGAGGAGCAACAGGACGAACACCGGGATCAGCAGGATGCGGATGGACGACAGGAGGTTCGGAACGGTCGCGATCCGGTCGAGGTTCGCCCGGTTCGCGTCGTCGGCAGCCGCCCCGCTCACCCGCCCGGTGGACATGGATGCGATCCTCGAGATCCGACGCTTCGGATTCCGGTCGGGCCGGCCGGATTCGAACCGGCGACCTTCTGACCCCCAGTCAGACGCGCTAACCAAGCTGCGCCACGGCCCGTGCCGTGTCGATTCTACCGGGCCGTGCCCCCACGTCGGCCGGAGCCCGACGCCGAAGCCCTGGGGCGGCGGGTCCGGAACGTGAGACGGACCGGAACTCCGTCGAAGCCGAACGTCCGGCGCAGCGTGTTCTCCAGGTATCGGCGGTACGAGGGCGGCGGGTCTGCCGAGCCGAACAGGACGAAGGCCGGCGGCCCCGCGGATACCTGCGTCCCGTACATGATCCTCCCCGTTTCCCGGGGCGGCGGATGGGCGGCCACCGCCTCCTCGAGCGCCCGGTTGACCTCGGCCGTCGGCGCGCGCCGGGTCCACGCGTCGTTCACGGAGAACAGGGCCGGCGCGACCCGCCCGACCCCGGAGCCGGTCCGGGCCGACGTTCGAACGACCGGCGTTCCGGGGAACAGGCGAAGCTCGACGGAGAGCTCCTTGAAGAGGGCATCGCGCTCCTCGCTCGGCACCAGGTCCCACTTGTTCAGGGCGACGGCCAAGCCGCGCCCCGCCTCCACGACGCGGGCCGCGATGTGCTTGTCCTCCCCGGTGAGCCCCTCCGACGCGTCGACCACCAGCAGCGCCACGTGCGCCGCTTCGATGGCGCGAACCGACCGGAGCAGCCCGTAGTATTCGACCCCTTTCGTCTTGATGGCGCGGCGGAGCCCGGCCGTGTCGACGAATCGGACCGTCCGGCCCTCCACCTCCACCATGGAGTCGACCGAGTCGCGGGTGGTGCCGGGCTCCTCATGGACCACGGCCCGCTCCTGCCGCACCAGCCGGTTGAACAGCGACGACTTCCCCACGTTCGGCCTTCCCACCAGGGCGAACCTAGCCTCATGCTCGACCTCAGCTCGAGATTCCTCGGGCAGGACGTCCAGGATCCGGTCGAGCAGGTCGCCGCTCCCCCGGCCTTGCTGGGCGGACACCTGGATCGGCTCTCCGAGCCCCAGACCGTGGAACTCGGCGGCCAGCGGCTCACGGGCCTCCGAGTCGACCTTGTTGGCCACCAGGAGCACGGGCCTGGGACTTCGGCGCAGCTCGGCGGCCAGGACCGCGTCCTCCTCCTGGATCCCCGTGGTCACGTCGACCACCAGGAGGATGAGATCGGCCGACGCCATGGCCACCTCGGCCTGCCGGACGACACTCTCCTCGATCCCCCGCGCCCTGCGGGTGAAGCCTCCGGTGTCGACGATCAGAAAGGACCGGCCACTCCACTGGACGGGCGTCTCCACGCGGTCGCGGGTTACTCCCGGCATCTCGTCCGCGATGGCGATCCGCCGGCCGAGCAAGCGGTTGACGAGCGTCGACTTCCCGACGTTCTGCCGGCCCACCACGGCCACTCGAGGGGTCGCCGGATCAGCCGTCACCGGCGTCTCTCGCGGTCGCCGACCGGGTGCCGTCGGTCTCGTCCTCGATGATCCGGAGCGCCTCCGCCAGCACCTCCTTCGGGCTGAGCGAGGTGGTATCGATCACGCGCGCGTCGGGGGCAGGCACCAGGGGGTTGGTCCGCGCGTCGAGCGCGTCGCGGTTTCCGACCGCGCGGGCGACGTCCGCCCCACCGCCCCGCTCAGCGATCCGGCGGCCGGCCCGAACCTGCTCCGGAGCCGACAGGAAGATCTTGACCGGGGCGTCGGGGAAGACCACCGTCCCGATGTCGCGGCCCTCCATCACGGATCCCCCCAGGCCCAGCTCGCGTTGGGCAGCGCGCATCAGGGCCCGGACCGACGGATGGCGGGCCACCGCCGAGACCACCGCCTCGACCTCGGGGCTGGAGAGGGAGGCGGCGGGCGCCCGGCCGTCGATGGAGAGCTCGAGCGGGTCGCCCGCGTCCAGCGAGAACGTCATGGTCCGTGCGAGCTCGACAAGTCGGATCTCGTCGCCGGGGTCGACACCCGCTTCCCGGGAACGCCCCGCCAGCGCGCGGTACATCAGGCCGGTGTTGACGTAAGGGAGGCGGAGCTCGCGGGCCAGGGCCCGTGCCAGCGTGCTCTTCCCCACGCCGGCGGGACCGTCGATGGCCACCACCAGACCCCGGATCTGCCCACCCCCTTCGCTGCGCATGTCCCATGAAGGATGCCACGCGCGGGGCCACACAACCGGTCCACGTGAGGTGCAGGTGGACGCCGACCGAAGCGGCAGGCTACGCCCGGGGCGAACGGCCGGACGCCCTGGCCCGGTCAAGGGCCGTCACCCTGTACAGACCCATGACCTCCTCCGATCCCAAAGGTCGAATCTCGCCGGGCCGGAGGCGATCCAGGCGGACCGGTCCGATCCGGACCCGGACCAGCCGCGTGACCTGGTGGCCCACCGCGGCAAGCATCCGCCGGACCTCGCGCTTGCGGCCCTCTCCCATCACCACGGTCAGCGCCGACCGGCCACGGGACCGCTCCACCAGCGCCGCCTTCAACACGCGGGCCGGTCCGTCCTGGAGGAGGACCCCCCGCACGAGCCGCCCGATCGCCTGCCGCGAGATCTCACCCTCCACCTCCACCAGGTATTCCTTCTCCACCCCGTATCCGGGATGCAGGAGGCGATGCGCCAGGTCGCCGTCGTTCGTCAGCAGCAGGAGGCCCTCCGAGTCCCGGTCGAGCCGGCCCACGGGAACGAGCCGCGGCTCGCCGGGGGGCAGGAAGGCAGCCACTGTCCGCTCCGCGTGGGGATCCCGGAGCGTGCTGGTGACCCCAGCCGGCTTGTTCAGGACGAAGTACCGAAGCTCCGGGTCCGTCGGAACCGGGACCCCGTCGACGGTGATCCGGTCCATCGCGGGGTCGACCCGGTTCCCCAGCTCGGCCCGGCGACCGTTCACGCTCACCCGGCCCTCGGCGATCAGGACCTCGACGCTTCGCCGCGATCCGAGCCCGGCCCTGGCCAGCACCCGCTGCAGGCGCTCCCCCTCGGGAGGATCTTTCGTCGAGCGACCCGTTGCTGTCGTGGCCGGCGCCCGGCGGGGCGAAGGGCGCCGCCGGGCCCGATCAGCGGGCAGGGGGCTCCGTGCCCTCGGCTCCGGCATCGGCCAGTAGCGGGGCCAGGGCGGGGAGGTCCGACAGGGAAGGAAGGCCGAGCCGCTCGAGGAACGACGGCGTGGTGCCGTAGAGAACGGCCCGCCCCGGCCCTTCGTCCCGCCCGACCTCCTCGATGAGGCCCCGATCGGCGAGTGCCCGGATGACCCCGTCGCAGTTCACCCCGCGGATGCTCGAGATCTGATGCCGGGTGACCGGCTGTTTGTACGCCACGATGGCGAGGGTCTCGATCGACGCCTTCGTCAGGCGGGCGTGGCGCGAGGAAAGAGCGAACTGCTCGACGTACGGGGCCGCCTCCGGATGGGTGAACAGGCGCCACCCCCCTGCCACGGGCCGCAGCACGATCCCGGACCGGCGATCGTCGTACCCCCGGGCCAGATCGCCCAGCATCACCTCAACCTCGCGCCGGCTCGTCTCCAGGGCCTGCGCTAAGACCGACGAGCTGATCGGCTCGTCGCAAACGAACAGGATCGCCTCGAGGGCCATCCTCACCTCCACGGTGCGTTCATCCATCTCGCGCTCCCTCGGCTGGTCCCGGCATGGCCCGCTCGATGACCTTCATGCCGCCGTCATGTGCACCTTTCACGGAACCTTCGGTGGACGGTTGGGTCGACCCGTGCCAGCTGACCTCGATGTCGCCGAACAGCGACGCCTGGGTGAGGTCGACCTTCCCTTCACGGTACAGCTCCAGGATGGCCAGGAACCGCACCACCACCTCGATCTTCTCGGTGCACCCGTCGACCAGATCCCGGAACCGCGCCCTGGGCGTGGCCCACAGGCGCTCCTCCACCGCCCGGAGGGCGTCCGACACCGAGGCTCGGATGGGGGCCACGTGCGACAGGTCCACTATCGGAGGCGGCGCCAGTAGGTCCGCGGCCACGTGCCGAAGCTCGTCCGGCGTCACCCGCTCCATCACGTCGGGGTAGACGTGGGAGAACTCCGCCGGCAGTCCGATGGTCCGGGGCACGAAGGTCGCCGCCTCCGCCATCCGCACGGCGAGGCTCTCCGCCACCCGCCGGAACGCGGCGAGCTCCAGGCTCCTCGCGTACAGCAGATCGGGCGACTGCGCGCCGAGCAGATCCTCTTCGGTGTTGGGGAGGGGGCGGGGAAGGAGGCGGCCCACCTTCAGCTCGAGCAGCACCACGCACACGGCCAGGAACCACGTGGCCTCCTCCAACGACCATCCCGCCGCCGCCTCGCCACCTTCCTGAAGGAACCGCTCGGTGACGGCGGCCACAGCCACGTCGCACACGTCCATCCGTTGATCCAGGATCAGGTCGGCCAGCAGGCGAAACGGCCCCGAGAACAGGGGGAGTTGAACGGAGAACTCCGACGCCTCGTTCACCTTCTGATGCTATCGGCGCCCCGGGGGCGGTTCAAACACCTGGATGAGTTGGGTCTTCGTCAGAACAGCAGGCACGACGAGCCCGGCACCAGCCGAAGGAGCCCGCCGGCGATGGTCCCAACGAAGGAGAAGAAGAACTGCCCCAGGATGAAGAACACCAGCAGGATGAACAGGGGCGCGTACTGCTCCATGTTCGTGAACACTTCACGGGCCCGGGGCGACAGGAACGGCCCGACGGCCCTGGCCCCGTCGAGGGGCGGCATCGGGACCAGGTGGATCGCGGCGAAGAACACATTCACCCGGACGCACGCGGCGAAGAAGTCCTCGAGCCCACGGGTGCCGCAGGTCGCCCCCAGGAGGGCCCCGAAGCCGATCGCCAGGATCAGGTTCACCACGGGCCCGGCCAGCTGGATCAGCACGATGTCCCGGGTCCCCCGCCTGAGGTTCCAGGGGTTCAGGGGCATCGGCTTGGCATAGGCGAACATGATCCCCGAGCCCGAGAACAGGATGGGCAGCAGCAGGATGGCCGGGAACACCAGCGTACCGAAAGGGTCGACGTGAGGTCGAAGGTTGAGGGTGAGCCGCCCCATGGACCGGGGCGTGTGGTCCCCCACCCGGCCGGCCACGAACGCGTGGGCGAACTCGTGCAGGATGAGCGCGATCGCCACCGCCGCGGCGTAGTAGACGACGGCGACCGGGTGCAGCCCGACGTCGGCCACCACCGCCCCGGCGAAGGCACCGGACCCAGCCATGAGCCCCGTCACGGCGAGCCCTCCGACGCCTGGTGCCAGCCGTGGATCAGCGGGCGGATCGGCACCGGCTCGTCGGACAGGCGCACGGCATCGAGCACGAGCCCGGCGCACGCCTGCGCCCGATCCTTGTCGCGAGCATGGATCACGGCGATCGTCTCGCCCACCTGTACCTCGTCCCCCACCTTCGCCAGGAGCTCGATGCCCACCGCAGGATCGATCGGGTCGCCCTTGCGAACCCTGCCGGCCCCGAGCCACATAGCGGCCCGCCCCAGCGCCTCTGCGTCGGCCGCCTCGAAGTATCGGAGGTTCGAACCCGGAACCGCGAGCTCCAGCCGTACCGGTGCCGCGGGCAGCACGTTCCACGGATCATCCACCACGTTCGGGTCGCCGCCCTGCGCGTGGACCATCCGGGCGAACGATTCGGCCGCCCGGCCGGCGTCGAGCGCCTCCTCGGCGGCGGCTCGGGCGTCGGACAGCTCGCGGCCGTGCAAGATGGCCACCGCCTCGGCGGCGAAGGCCACCGCCAGGTCGCGAAGGGGCCCCCGCTCCTCTCCTCGCAGGATCCCGACGGCCTCCACGATCTCCAGCGCGTTCCCGATGGCCCGCCCGAGGGGCTGGGACATGTCGGTGACGGCGGCCCGGGCCCGGCGGCCCCATTCGGCGGCCAGTTGCACGCACGCCTCGGCCAGCTCCGCCGCCTCGTCCGGCGTCTTCATGAATGCGCCGCTCCCCGCCTTCACGTCCAGAAGGATGAGGTCGGTCTCGACCGCGAGCTTCTTCGACATCACGCTGGAGGCGATGAGCGGCACGCTGGGAACGGTCGCAGTGGCGTCCCGCAGCGCGTACAGCGCGCCGTCGGCCGGCACGAGGTCCTTCGACTGCCCCACCACCGCGCACCCGATCGCCTCCACCTGACGCTCGAGCTCCTCGAGCGACAGCTGCGTCCTGAACCCGGGGATCGACTCCAGCTTGTCCAGCGTCCCCCCCGTGTGTCCCAAGCCCCTGCCCGAGAGCTTCGCCACCGCAAGACCGAGCGACGCCGCGAGCGGTGCGAACACCAGGGTCACGCCGTCGGCGACCCCGCCAGTGGAATGCTTGTCCACCTTCGGTCGGGTGACGCCGCTCAGGGGCAGCGTCGATCCCGAGGCCACCATCGCACGGGTCAGCTCGGCGGTCTCGCGCCGCGACAGGCCGTTGACGAACACCGCCATCAGGAACGCCGCCGCAAGGTAGTCGGGGATCTCTCCGCGCGCATAGCCGAGGACGAACGATCGGAGCGCCTCGCCGGGAACCTCGTGCCCGTCGCGCTTCGCCGCCACGACGTCGCGGGGATCGTCCCAGGTCGAGGCCCGAGGCCGGTTCATGCCAGCAGCCCCGCGAAGCTCTCGCCGGCCAGGCCCTCGGTCGGCACGCCAAGAACCTCCGCGATGGTCGAGCCCAGATCCCCGAAACACGCCCGGTCCCCCAGATCGACCGCATCGTCCCGCCGGACCCCGGAGACCAACAGCGGGGTTCGCTCCCTGGTGTGATCGGTTGAGGGCATGGTCGGGTCGCACCCATGGTCGCCGGTGACGAACAGGAGCCCGTCCTCCGCAGCGGAACGAAGCTCGGGGACCCGCCGGTCGAACTCCTCAACGCACTCTGCGTAGCCGGCGGGATCGTTGCGGTGGCCGTACTTCGAATCGAAGTCCACCAGGTTGGTGAACACGAGCGACGGGCCGGGCCTGGCCAGGTACTCCAGCGTGATGTCCACGCCGTCGTCGTTCGACCGCGAGTACCGGTATTCGGAGAGCCCCCGGCCGGAGAAAATGTCGCCGATCTTGCCCACGCCGTACACGGCGACGCCTGCGGCCTTCGCTGCGTCGAGCAGGGTGGGGCCCGGCGGGGCCACCGAGTAGTCCCGCCGGTCGGGAAGGCGGACGAACGCGCCCGGCGCGCCGGCGAACGGTCGGGCGATGACCCTTCCCACCCGGTGCTCCCCGTCCAGGATCGTCCGGGCCACGCGGCTCCACTCGTAGAGCTGTTCCAGAGGTACGACGTCCATGTGGCAGGCCACCTGGAACACCGAGTCGGCGCTGGTGTACACGATGGGCCGGCCGGTGCGCAGATGCTCCTCGCCCAGCCGGGCGATGATCTCGGTCCCCGAGGCGGCCAGGTTGCCCAGGACCCGCCTGCCGATCGCCTTCTCGAACGGTTCGATCACCTCGGGCGGAAACCCGTCCGGGTAGGTCGGGAAGGGCCGCTCCAGCACGATCCCGCAGACCTCCCAGTGGCCGGTCGTGGTGTCCTTCCCGGCCGAGCGCTCGGTCGAGCGCCCGTGAGCGGTCCCGGGCTCGCCGCCCGGCGCGACCCCCTCGATCCGGGTGAGGTGCCCGAGCCCCAGACCCCCCAGGTTGGGAGCGTCGATCCCTCCGACCGACCGGGCCGTGTTCCCGAGGGTGTCGGACCCCTCGTCCCCGTAGGCCGCCGCGTCCGGCGCCGCCCCCACGCCGAACGAGTCGCACACCACCAGCGCCACCCGTTCGACCCCGTCCCACGCGCCCACTCACGCCCCCTTCCGCGCCCGGGCCCTCGGGTGGGCGGAGAAGTACTCCTCGCGCAGGCGGTCTCCCGTCACCAGCGTGTAGATCTGGGTGGTGGCCAGCGAGGCGTGGCCCAGCAGCTCCTGGACCACCCGAATGTCCGCGCCCCCCTCCAGCAGGTGGGTGGCGAACGAATGGCGCAGCGTGTGGGGAGTGACCCGCTTCGACACGCCGGCCCGCCTCGCCGCGGCCTTCAGGATCTTGGCCGTCCCCTGTCGCGTCAGCCTCGAGCCACGCAAGTTGAGGAATAGGGCGGGCCCCGAGCCGGCACCGGCCAGGACCGGCCGGGCCCGGGTGAGGTAGGCGGCCACCGCCTCCACCGCGTACCGGCCGAGCGGCACGATCCGTTGCTTGTTTCGCTTCCCCAGAGCCCGGACGCTCCCCTCCTCGAGGTCGACGTCGTCCACGTCGAGCCCCACGACCTCGGAGATGCGCAGGCCCGCCCCGTACATCGTCTCCAGGATGGCGCGGTCCCGGATGCCGGGCGGATCGGCCTCGGAGGGTGCGGCCAGGATCGCCCCGATCTCGTCCACCGAGAGGGGCCGGGGCAGCGTTCGAGGCACCTTCGGCCTGGAGACGCCCTCGGACGGATCCGACGGGGTGTCGCCCTCGCGCAGGAGGAAGGCGTGCAGGCTCCGGACCGCGGCCAGCGCCCGGGCCACCGAGGACGGTCGATAGCGGCGCCCGTCCGCATACTCGGCGGCCGAGAGGCCGGCCACGAATCCGGCGATGGTTGCCTCGTCCACCCGGGTCGCGTCCGAGATTCCGAGGGCCGCGAGGTGGGCCGCGTACCGGTCGAGGTCGCGCCGGTAGGCCTCCAGCGTGTTCGGCGAGAGCCCCCGCTCGACGGACAGGAAGTCCAGCAGCCGCTCGATCTGTCCGACCAGCGGCTGGGACCCGACGGAGAGCCCGGGCCCCACGGAGGCCTTAGTCCCCCGCGCCCGGGACCACCGATCCCACGGGCGTCCATTCGAGGTCGTGGGCCTCGGCCACCGGGCCATTCGTCAGGGTGCCGCCGTAGGTGTTCAGGCCGACGGCGAGGGCGGGGTCCGCCCGCAGGGCCTCCTCCAACCCCCGCTCGGCGATGGCCAGGGCGTACGGCAGGGTGACGTTGGTCAGCGCGTAGGTCGAGGTGTTGGGCACGGCCCCCGGCATGTTGCCCACGCAGTAATGGACCACGCCCTCTTCGATGTACGTGGGGTTCGAACCGTCCCGATCACCACGTCGGTCTCCCGAACCCGCTGCTCCAGCGTGAGCCGGTCGGACATGAGCGTCATGATCCGGCCCCTGTGGATCTGGTCGATGTACCGCAGCTTGTCCAGGCTCTTGTCCAGGACCACCACCTCGGCCTCCATGCCCGCGGCGATCCAGGCCGCGTTCGACCCGGCCATCCCGGCGCCGAGCACCAGCACCTTCGCCGGGCGCACCCCCGAGACCCCGCCCATGAGGATCCCTCGGCCTCCGTACTCCTTCTCCAGGAGGCGGGCGCCGACGTGCGGGGCCATCCGGCCGGCCACCTCGCTCATGGGCGCCAGAAGGGGGAGCCGGCCGTCGGGGAGCTGGACCGTCTCGTAGGCCACCCCGTGGACCTTTCGATCGATCATGGCCTGGGTGAGCTCCTTGCTGGCGGCGAGATGGAGGTAGGTGAACAGGACCTGTTCCTCCCGGAGTAGCTCGTACTCCCGGGGGACCGGCTCCTTCACCTTGAGGATCAGGTCGGACTCGCCCCACACCTGCTCGGCCGTGGGGACGATGTCGGCCCCCGCGCGCGTGTAGCGCTCCTGCGGGATGTTCGAACCGTCCCCGGCGCGGTCCTGGATCAGGACCCGGTGCCCCGCCTCGGTGAGCTCGCGCGCGCCCTCGGGCGTGAGCGCCACCCGGAACTCATTGTCCTTCACCTCTTTCGGGACCCCGACGATCACCGGGCTGCTCCTTCGGTTCGGGTGGCGGTGGTTCCCGGAATCCGGCCGTTCAGCATACCCCGGCGGGACGGACCGGCTCAGGGCGGGGAGCCTCCCGCCTGATCTCCCCCGGAGGCCAGCCGCTCCCTCGCCAGGAGCAGGGCCACGACGGTCTTGGCGTCCTGGAGGCTGCCCTCGAGCGCCATTCGGACCGCCCGGTCCAAGGCCATCGCGACGACCTCGATCCCGTGCTCCAGCGGATCGGCGCCGGGCCGGGCGTCGCACAGGAACAGGTCGATCCGTTCGTCGGTGAACCCCGGCGAGGTGAAGATCGATCCGAGGGGGTCCAGTCGGGTGACGCGATGGCCCGTCTCCTCGGCGATCTCCCGTCGGATGGCATCCGCCGGAGCCTCGCCCTCCACGTCGTAGATCCCGGCGGGGATCTCCAGCAGGGCCTGCCCCACCGCCTCGCGCAGCTGCCGGACCAGCAGGACCCGGTCACCTTCGATCAGGACGACCGCCCCGCACGCGCCCGGATGCCGGACCACGTCCCGGCGCCGGTCGCCCCAGGCCTGGACCTCCACCCGGAACAGGGGGCCTTCGAACGCGACACGAACGGCGTCCGGCCCGGATACGGACACGCGACGGAGCGAGCCTAGCCGCCGACGGCCGCGGGAGCCGCGGCGTGGCGGCGGGCCAGTGCGGCCCCCACGAAGTCCCGGAACAACGGATGCGGCCGGGTGGGCCGGGACTTCAGCTCGGGGTGGAACTGGCCGGCCACGAAGAACGGATGGTCCGCAAGCTCGATGATCTCGACCAGCCGACCATCCGGGGACAGGCCGGAGAAGACGAGTCCGT
>WNGE01001411.1_pt1 | contig 30415 bp, 30 predicted proteins | sample 5400651 | NCBI WGS metagenome assembly WNGE01 (sample SAMN13153370, study PRJNA577476) | soil metagenome | isolation source: 60 cm soil or saprolite under grassland replicate 2 | place: USA:California | collected 2016-06-15
CCCAGATGGCGCATGAAGAACCCGTCGCCCGGGTCGTGTTTGGGTGGATTCGGGCGGCCGGGCGACGGCACGGTGCCGACCGGCGCGGCGCTGACCACGACGATGCGCCGCACGCCGGTGGCCTGCATCGCGGCCACGATGGCCCGGGTGCCTCGCGAGGCGATGCCCGCTTCGGACCTCGGGTTACGCGGCCCGAGGGCGGACAGGACCGCGTCGGCGCCGTCGACCGCGGACGCGAGCACGGCCGGGTCCGCCGCGGTCAGGTCGGCGGTGACGATGCGCACCCGTCCGGCCTGCCCGGCCAGGCTCTTGGGGTTGCGTACCACCGCGGTGACGTCGTGGCCGGCGGCGACGGCCTGGTCGAGGAGGTGGCGACCGATGCCGCCGGTCGCCGCGAAGATCGTGAGTTTCATCTGGTGGCTCCTGCCCTTTTGATCAGTTCTGGAAGGCGTCGGCGTGGTCGACCAGGGGTGTCCGATGGTGGCTGTCGCTCCGGTAACCACCGGTTCCTTCCGGAATTCGTATTATATGAGGGCCATGCTACTTCGGTTTGGGACTCATACAATATGACGCACGTAACATCTGAGGATGCGGATGCGCGACGCCGTCGACGGCGGTTGACCGCTGCGGTCAAGGAGTCACTGCGAGACCTACGTAGCCAGTTGTCGCTGCTCAACCGCCAGGTCGGCGCAAACCTTGATCTCAAAGACGTGGACATGGACTGCCTCGACCTGATCAGCCGTCACGGTCCGCTCAGCCCAAGCGCCCTGGCCCACACGCCGGGTTGCACCCCGCCACCATGACCGGCATCCTCGACCGGCTCGAGCGCGCCGGCTGGATCACCCGCGAGCGCGACCCGGCCGACCGCCGCGCGGTCGCCGTCCGGGCCCTACGCAACCGCAACGCCGAGGTGTACGGCCTCCTTTCGGGGATGAACACCTCGATGGACCGGATCTGCGCCGGATACACCCACTCCGAACTCGAACTGATCGCCGACTTTCTGCGCCGTACCGGCACCGCCGGACGAGACGCCACGAACGACCTGGAGTACTAGAGCAAGATCGCGACCTCACGCATCTGGCTTGCCTTCCGGTCGTGCGGAGCCAACCCATGCCGCGGGTCGCCACCAAGATTGTGAGCTTCAGCCGTGCCGTCGTTTGGGTTCGAAAGCCGGCGGTCTGGTCGGGCGACCACTCGGCGTAAGTGCCGCCGGGGGGGCGGCCGAGGATCTTTCCACGTCGTCGGTGGCGGGATGCTGGGCTGCCGAACGTGTTTGGCGTAGCTGGCAGTCAGTGCGTCGACGAAAAGCAGCTAGGCGAACGCCTCCGCCAAGCTACCGACCTCGCGCTGCGCCCTGGCTGCAGCAGGTCGCCGCGGGCCAGCCTCGCCCCGACGATGCACTGTGACACCAGCTGACGCTCGCCCACCACAAGCGCTCGCAGGTGCATAGCGGATCAGTCGCCGGCCAATTCGTCGGTGGCCGTTCGTCCGGCGTCGGTGGTGCGGCGCAGGAAGTCGGCGAGCAGTTCGAGCTCGGTTTCCCCGTACTCGGCGCAGACCTGGTCCATCGAGGTGTTCATGCCTGAGTAGAGGCGGAACAGCTCCGCGTTGCGGTCGCGTAGGGCCCGGACGGCGACCGCGCGCCGGTCGGCCGGGTCGCGCTCGCGGGTGATCCAGCCGCCGCGTTCGAGCCGGTCGAGGATGCCGGTCATGGTGGCGGGGTGCAACCCGGCGCGTCGGGCCAGGGCGCTTGGGCTGAGCGGACCGTGACGGCTGATCAGGTCGAGGCAGTCGAGGTCAACGTCTTTGAGGTCGGCGTGGGCGCCGACCTGGTGGTTGAGCAGGGACAGTTGGATGCTCAGCTCGCGCAGTGACTCCTTGATCTCGGTAACCAGCCGCCGCCGGAGCCGCCCAGTGCCGGTACCCTTAGCTGTTACGGAATTCATATAGTTTCCACCTCAAGCCATATACTACGACTTTCGTATCATACTGTGTGCCGGGGACGGACGCCCGGTCGGGTAGTGATGCGCACCGATGGTTGCGCTGACTCGTCAGCACTGTCTGGCGTGGATGACGAGAGTGCCGGGTGCTGTCCGCGATGTACGCGCGGAAGGCACCCGGCATGCTTGTCGTTCGAGTTCCGGTTCTATTCGGTGCGTAGTGCGGTGGCGGTGCGGGTGCGGGCGGCCCAGCCGGCGGGCAGGAGCGCGCCGAGAATGGCGATGAGCAGGCCGCCGAAGCCGAAGAGCATCAGTTCGGCGGGGTGGTAGATGTTGATGACTGAGGCGGGGAGGTTGAAGCCTGTGGTGCGGGCCATTTCGCCCAAGATCATCTTCTGCAGGATCACTCCAGTAGGCGCGCCGATGGCACCGCCGATCAGTCCGGTGACGACGACCGAGGCGATGACCATCGTGATGGTCTGCCGTGGGGTCATGCCCAGGGCTTTGTGCACGCCGAGGTCGTGGACGCGTTCGCGGGTTTCCAGGACGACCATGTTGAGGACGCCCAGCGCGGCGACGGTGATGAGCATCAAGGTAAGGAGGGTGGTCAGCGTGTTGATGACGAGAATGAATTCGGCTGTGTCGTTTTCGGCAATCTCCGCGGTGGCCTCCAGCGACGTCAGCGCGGTGTTCATTGTCTTGACGTAGGCGGCCGGGTCGGTGCCGGGCTTGAGGGTGATGTTGTAGTCCGTGGCACGCAGGTCCGGTTCGGCGGCCGCGAGCGTTGCGGCGGCGGTGAGGATTTGCATGCCTCTGGTTTCGACGTTGAAGACTTCGCCGACGATGCGGACGGTGATCTGCGTGCCGTGGTCGGTCAGGACGATGGTGTCGCCGACCTGGGTGTGGGTGGCGGTCAGGAACGGTGTCGCCACGACGATCTCGCCGGGTTGGCTGAACCAGCTGCCGGAGATCATCCGGTAGCCGTAGGAGGAGTTGTCGCCGGTGAAGGCGAGGGTCTCGAGGGCGCTGGTGAGCCCGGCGGCGGTCACTTCTGTCTGAGCGATGCCGCTGTATCCGCTGGTTCCGGCCTGTGCGGTGATCGCCTTGACGACTGCCACAGGGTCCGGCGCCTGCGGCGGGCCCGCGGCGACACGTGGTCCGCCTTCGGGCGGTGGTCCGGACATCGGGCGGCCCGGGTGGATGACAACGTCGCCATGGCTTTCCGTGGCCTGGACCTGGTTCAAGGAGGCGCCCAGTCCGACGGCGAAGGTCGCGGCGGCGGCGCCGAACGCGATCGCCGCGACGATCGTGGCTGATCTCAGGGCGCGGGCGAACGGGTGGGCCAGGCCGAGGGTCACCGGTCGTGGTAGCGGGAGTCGTGCGGTCAACCGGGCCGCCCACTGGCCGCGGCCGGGGCTGGGGGTGCGCCCGACGGCGAGCACGTCGACGGTGCGCAGCCGTCCGGCCCGTGACGCCGCCGCCCATGCGGTCGCCGTCACCAGAGCCAGCGCCCCGGCGAGCACCGCGACATTGACCCATGGGGTGACTCCGGAGTCGGCCGTGCCGTAGAGCATGTTGGTCTGCGACAGGACCGGGATGGTCAGGACGTTGCCGGCGACGACGCCGAGCGCTGCGCCGGCCATGGCTGGGATCAGCGCCTGGACCGTGTAGGCCCGCACAACCTGGTTGGGGGTGAACCCGAGCGCTTTGAGAATGCCGATCCGGCGGGTTCCGGTGCTGACCGCGCCGGCGATGACGTTGCCGATGATGAGGACCGCCATGAGCACGCCCAGCACCCCGAACGCGATGAGGAACGGCACGAGCAGCACGGTGTTTCCGGCGCTGTTGGTTCTGGTGGTGAGCCAGGACCGCGTTCCGGTCAACGCCCCCGCCGGGACGCTTGCCTGCACCGCGGCGAGGTCCGCGTCGATCTGCGCGGTGGTGCCGGCCGTGGCGAAGCGGTAGAGCATCTGGTAGCCACCGGCCGCGCCCGGAGCTGTCAATGCCGCGATCTGTTCGGGGGCCACCCAGCCACCGGCGGTCTCGCTGACCGATCGGGCTATGCCGACCACGGTCAGGGTCGGGCTGGTGGGAAGGTCCGGCAGCCGTAGTACGTCACCCACTTTCGGCTGTAGAACCTCCGGGATCCGTCCGTCGGCGAACAGCACGATCTCGCCGGGGCCGGTCACCCACCGCCCCTTGGTCAGTGTGACGGCGTCGACGGGTCCACCCGGATCGGCCCGTCCAGCTACCGTCATCGATCGCATGGGTTGGTCGCGAGCGTCGACCGGGGTGATCGCCGCGGTTTGGAACGGGCCGGCCGCGGCGGTGACACCGGTCGCGTGCGCGGACGCCGATAGTTGCGCGGCCGTGGTTTTGGCTGCGTCGAACTGCGCGGTCAGGTGCGCGCCGTGCTGCTGGGCGAAGGCCCGGTCGAACGGTGCCCTGGAGGCCACCATCAATGACCCGCCGAGGACGGCCGCGGTCACCGCGATCATCACGACCAGCCCGATCACGACCGTCTGCACCCGGCGGCGCCCCACGCCGGAGCGGACCACCCGGCCCAGCGCGCTCATCGGACCTGCTCCACCGCGGTGTCGGCGGCGACCCGGCCGTCGACGAGCTGGACGGTGCGGGTCGCGCACGACTCGGCCAGGGCCATGTCGTGGGTGACCAGGACGATGGTCTGGCCGTCGGCGTGCAGGTCGTTGAGCAGTTGCTGGACATCCTCGCCGGAGGCGGTGTCCAGCGCGCCGGTCGGTTCGTCGGCCAGCAGTAGCGCCGGTCGGTTCATCAAAGCTCTGGCCACCGCGACGCGCTGCCGCTCACCGCCGGACAGGCGGCCCGGGTAGGCGCGGGCGTGCCGGTCGATGCCGAGCGTGCCGAGCAGCTCCGCCGCGCGGCGCTGCGCGGCGCTGCGGGCCATCCCGGCCAGCTGCGCCGGCAGCATGACGTTGTCGGCGACGGTCAGTTCGTCCAGGAGGTTGAAGAACTGGAACACCATGCCGATCTTGGCCCGCCGGTAGCGTGCGGAGCCGGCTTCACCCAACTCGTCAACGCGGACACCGTCGACGGTCACCATGCCGCTGCTCGGCCGGTCCAGTCCGGCGACCAGATTCAGCAGCGTGGACTTGCCGCTGCCGGACGGCCCGAGGATCGCGACAGCCTCCCCGGCCGTGATCCTCAGCGACACGCCATCCAGCGCTGGCGGCCCCTCGTCATACCTGCGGCTCACATCGCTCAACTGGATCACCGGCACGGTCATGGCGGACCTCCTTCGGATTCGTTCCCATCTGGCCGGTTGAAGCTAGATCCGCTCGCGGACCGCACGCGTCGGCCGCCGGAGGCACATTCGGTACCACGCAGGGATGAGAGAGACCGGTGTCATCCCTGCGATGTAGTCCAGGGATGTATCCCGGGTGGTCAGCTAGGCGGATGCCGCAGGCCAGGACCGTCGGCGAGAATGGCCTGGTGATGAGCGTGGCGGTGGCTGGCCGGCTGCGAGACGGGGTCAGGCTGCTGCTGCGTCCGTCCGGTCCGCTGCCGCGTCTTTCGTGGCGCGGCCAGATATTTGACGTGATCGTGGCGCTGGGCCTCGGCCTGGCCGCGATCCTGGTCGGCGACGAAGGCGACGTGGAGCGCCGATCGCCCGTTGTCGTGTATGACCCGGGCCACCCTATGCAGGTCCCGGCCACTCCGGTGCCCGAGCCTTTTCTGCCGATCGAGCATGATCAGGCCGGCTGGACGGTCGTCATGCTCCTCGTGGTGGTGCTGCCGTTGGTGTTTCGCCGCCGGTATCCGCTGGTGGTGCTGTGGATCGTGCTCGGCACGGCCCCCTTGGTGAGCGACTACGACGCCGCGCTGAGGCTCTCCTTCTATGCCTGCGTCATCGCCGCCTACACCGCCGCCGTCTACAGCCCCTACCGGGTGCCCGCGCTGGCGAGCCTGCCGGTGGCGGCGTTCCTTTACACCCAGATCCGGGAAGAGGCGGTGCCCACCGTCCCGGACGATGCCGTCCCGTTCCTGATCCTGATCCCGATCGCCGTCGCGGCCGACGGCCTGCGCCGGTGGAAACGTCGCGCCGACGAGGGCCGTGCGCAGCTGTCCATATTGGAGCGCGAGCAGGCCGAGGCGCTGCGTCGCGCGGCCGAGCGTGAACGTGCCCGCATCGCCCGCGAACTGCACGATGTGGTGACACATAACGTCAGCGTCATGGTCATCCAGGCCGGCGCCGCCCGCAAAGTCATGGACGCCAACCCCGATCAGGCCCGCGAGGCGCTGCTCGCGGTCGAGGCGGGCGGGCGGGCCGCCATGGCCGAACTGCGCCACGTCATGGGGCTGCTCACCATGGACAGCGACGGCCCCGACCCGGCCGCCACGACCGACCTGACGCCGCAACCGGGCCTCGACCGGATGGAGGCGCTGGTGCAGCGGGTGCGCGACACCGGGATACCAGTCGAGTTGACCGTGGCCGGCCAACCACGTCCCCTGCTGCCCGGCGTCGAACTGACCGCCTACCGCGTAGTCCAGGAGGCGCTGACGAACACGGTGAAGCACGCCGCCGGTGCGACCGCGACGGTCCTCATCGAGTACGGCATCGACCAGCTCCGGGTCGAGGTCACCGACACCGGCGGCACGCCGGGCGCGTCGGCGGCCACCGGCAACGGCCATGGGCTGATTGGCCTGCGCGAGCGCCTGGCGGTCTACGGCGGAACCCTGCACACCGGGCGACGCCTCAGCGGGGGCTACCGCGTCAAAGCACTGGTCCCTTTGGAGGCGCCGTGACCGCGTCACTGCGTGTCGTCGTCGCCGACGACCAGGCGCTGGTCCGCGCCGGCTTCCGGATGATCCTGACCGCCGATGGCATCGATGTGGTTGCCGAAGCGACCAACGGCGCCGAGGCCGTCGACGCTGTCCGGCGCACCCTGCCCGATGTCGTCCTGATGGATATCCGGATGCCGGAGGTGGACGGGCTGGAAGCCACCCGGCGCATCCTTACCGGTGACACCAGCGAACCACGAGTGATCATCTTGACCACGTTCGACCTCGACCGCTACGTCTACGCAGCGCTGTCCGCCGGTGCCAGCGGTTTCCTGCTCAAAGACGTCACTCCCGAACACCTGGTCGCCGCTGTCCGTATGGTCCGCTCCGGCGACGCGTTACTGGCGCCCGCCATCACCCGGCGCCTCGTCGAGAGGTTCGCCAGCCGCAGCGCCGACACAGCCGCGATTCACCGCAACCTGTCCGCGCTGACCCCCCGCGAACTCGAAGTCCTGCGCCTGCTGGCCCAAGGTCTAAGCAACGCCGAACTAGCCGCCCACCTCCACCTGTCCGAGGCGACCGTCAAAACCCATGTCGCCCGCATCCTCGCCAAGCTTGGACTCCGCGACCGCGTCCAAGCCGTCGTCGTCGCGTACGAGACTGGACTAGTCAGCCCAAGCGGGGTATGAGACAGCATCGCGGCCCGCCGATCGGAAGCACATGATGGCGCCGCCGACGTAGATCAAGGTGGGGCCGCTGCCGGTCACGGTGTAGGCGCTGCCGGTGCCGTCAGCGGAGGTAACGGTGGCCATCAGTCCAGACCCGCCCCGGCGGTCATGTTGATCGCGGCGCCACTGACGGTGCGGGCCCAGTCGGACGCGGCGAACACCGCGATGTTGCCGACATCCGCAAGCGTGGCCGTGCGGCCGGTCGGCGTCTGGTCCGCCAGCCAGCGGGTCAGCTCCTCGTACCCGGGGAAGTCCGGCGGGATCGTTTCGGGCAGGCCGCCGGTGCGCAGGGTCACGACGCGGATCCCGTGCGGGCCGAGCTCGGCGGCGAGCTGGCGGCGCATCGACTCGACCGCGTCGAAGGTCACCCCGATCCCGCCGACGCTGAAGCGCCGCGCGACCCTCCAGTCGAACGTGCCGCCGAAGGCCAAGATCACTCCCGAGCCCTGCCGCGTCATCTGGCGTGCCGCGGCGCGGGAGGTGAGGAACTTCGACCGCACCGCGGTCTCGATCGGGCGCAGATAGTCCTCGACGGACATCTCCACCATGGGCGTGCCCTGAACGTCCTGGTCGCCGATGACGTTGACCGAGATGTCGAGGCTGCCGGAGCGCTCGACGACGGCGGCGGCGTGCGCGTCGACCTGGGCGCCGTCCAGCGCGTCCACGACGGCGGCGTGGGCCTGCCCGCCGGCGGCTGTGATGTCCGCGGCGACCGCCTGCAGGGTCGTGGCGGTACGCCCGGCCAGATGCACGGTGGCGCCCTCGCGGGCGAACGCGCGGGCGATCGCGCCGCCCACCGACCCCCCTGCGCCGTAGATCACGCCCGTCTTGTCCTTCAGCAGCATGGGTGTCCTCCGGATGCCGGTTTCGCTCCTGTCACCGGTACAACCCGGCCAGGACCCGCGAACTCATCGCGGTCCGGAGGAAATCTTCGGTGGCAGCCCGTAGCTGTCCAGATCAGCGGTGAGGAACGCGGTGATCGCGGTGATCCGGCCGTCCCGCAGGGTGAGGACGTCCACGCCCTCGGCCATGAACGCGCGCTGGGTGTCGTCCCACCGGTAGCCACCGAAGGCGAGCTGGCCGTTCGCGCCCGTCGGCAGCAGACGCCATCGATGGGTGATCGGGCCGGCCAGCAGCGCGGCCTTCACCGCGGCAGGACCCTGATACCACTCCAGCATCGGCGGCATCGCCAGTCGCACGTCGTCGGCGAACATGGCCACGATGCCGTCGACGTCGGCCGCCTCCCACGCGGTCGCGTACCGCTCGGCGATAGTACGCACCTCGGCGCCCAAGCGCGTCAGTTCCTCCTGCTGGGACCTGGGCGGTGTGCGCCGCTCGACCACCGCCCGGGCCCGCTGTAGCGCACTGTTCACCGCGGGCACGGTCGTCTCCAGTAGTTCAGCGACCTCCCGCGCCGGGAACTCCATCACGTCCCGCAGCACCAGCACCGCCCGCTGCAGCGCGGACAACTGCTGCAACGCGGCCACGAACGCCAACTCCACCCGCTCACGTGCGATCGTCCGCGCCTCCGGGCTCAGCGCGTCCAGACCCAGCCGGGCGTCCGGGTACGGCTCCAGCCACTCGGTCTCCCGCGTTGGCACCGTCCCGGGAGACAGGTCCGTGGGCAGCTCCCGCCGCCGCCGGGTCTCGATCAGCGTCAGGCACCGGTTCGTCGCGATCTTGTACAACCACGGCCGTACCGACTCACAGCCGTCGAACCCGGCGATCGCCTTCCACGCCCGAAGCAGGGACTCCTGCACGGCGTCGTCCGCATCATGCACCGACCCCAACATCCGGTAGCAATGCCGATGCAGCTCCCGGCGATGCGGCTCGACCAGTTGCGTGAACGCCCGCTCGTCCCCGTCCCTCGCCGCGGCCAGCAGTCCGGCCTGCGATCCAGCCGTCGTCATGCACCCATTCCTACCAGCAGCTGCCGCAGCTCGACCTACGGCGCCGTATCTGCCGGTGGACTCCGGCCAGTCGGCAGTGGGGCCAGTTATGGCCGTCCGAGTGGGCCGCGAGAGACACCGTCCGAGCCACTCGGCCTGTCTGTTGACAGCGAAGCTGTCCCGATGCCATCCAATCTGATCCGACCGGCGTTCGTGCCACTGAATCATGCCCGCGCAGGTAGCAGCCGTGATCACAGCGCAACCACCGAGGTGACGACCTCGCGGCCCGACTCGGGCCGCACCCTCGCTGTCGCGGCGGCAGGAACGGCGCTGGTCCTGGTCGCGTTCACGGTTCCGTTGGCGACGATCTCCGGTACGGCCACGGATCTGGGCGCCGGGCCGGGCGCGCAGGCGTGGGTGCTCAGCTCGATGAGCGTCGGGTCGGCGGCAGGACTGCTGAGCAGCGGAACGATCGGCGACGACTACGGGCGACGCCGCACGTTCCTGGCCGGGGCACTGCTGCTGGCCGCTTCCTCGCTGCTGGGCGCGCTGGCACCGACCGCGCTGGTGCTGATCATCGCACGGATCGTGCAGGGCCTGGGTGGGGCCGCGATGCTCGCGTGCGGCTTGGGGCTAGTGGGGCAAGCCTCGGCGAGGGCAACGGACCGGAGACCGAGTGGGGCGAGCTGGTTACCGACGAGGAATACCGCAGCCGGTAAGACAAACCCGCCCCACCAATCGCGAGACGAATTCACCCGGACCGCTGTTCACCAACACGAGAAGGACGATCGGAGCAGTTTGATGCGAGCAACATTGATTTACGGTGCCGGTGACGTGCGCGTCGAGGACGTGCCCGACCCGGTGGTGCAAGAACCCACCGACGCGGTGGTGCGCGTGCTACGCGGGGCCATCTGCGGCAGTCACCTTTGGCCGTACGGGTCGCGGCCGGCCACCGGCCAGGGCGAGCCGATCGGCCATGAGTTCCTCGGCGTCGTGGAGGACGTCGGTGCGGAGGTGTCCGGCTTCAAGCGTGGTGACGTTGTGGTCGCGCCGTTCGCCTTCGCCGACAACACCTGCGAATTCTGCGTTGAGGGTCTGCACACGTCCTGCCCGCACGGTGGTGTGTGGGGCGTCGGCGGTGTGAACGGCGGCCAGGCCGAGGCCGTGCGGGTGCCCTTGGCGCAGGGCACGCTGGTCAAGCTGCCGGTCGGCGAGGACTCCGTACTGCTGCCGTCGCTGCTGACCTTGGCCGATGTGTTCTCTACCGGCCACCACGCCGCGTTCAAGGCCGGGATCGCGCCGGGCACGTCGGTGACCGTGATCGGTGACGGTGCGGTCGGGCTGTTGGCGGTGCTGGCGGCAAGCGGCTCGGCGCCGAGCTGATCCTGCTGATGGGCCGGCACACGCAGCGCACCGACCGCGGCCGGGAGTTCGGCGCCGCTGAGGTGATCACCGAGCGCGGCGAGGCGGGCGTCGAACGGGTCCGGGAGCTGACCGGCGGCAACGGCACGCGTACCGTGCTGGAGTGCGTCGGCACCCTGCAAGCGCTGGAGACCGGCTTCGGCGTGGTCCGCGCCGGCGGCGTGGTCAGCCGAGTTGGCGTGCCGCAGTACACGGAGGGCCCGATCGGGTTCAACCCGATGTTCGGCCGGAACATCACGCTGACCGGCGGGCCGGCACCGGCCCGCGCCTACATCGAGGGACTCCTGCCCGACATCCTCAACGGCACCGTCGAGCCCGGCCGGGTGTTCGACCGCACCGTCAGCCTCGACGAGGTGCCGGACGGCTACCACGCCATGGCCAACCGCGAGGCACTGAAGGTACTCATCCGTCCGTGACCGTTACGAGGGAGGCAAGCCGATGACGACCTTGACGAGTGACGAGCTCAGCAGGATCGCAGCAGCGGATGAGCTGCAGATCGCGCCGCTGCGACGCGACGGCACGCTGCGCAACCCGGTGACCATCTGGGTCGTCCGCCACGGCGACGACCTGTACGTCCGCTCGTACAAGGGCCGTGGCAGCGCCTGGTTCCGCGGCACCCAGGTACGGCACGAAGGCCACATCCGGGCCGGTGGCGTCGACAAGGACGTTACCTTCGTCGAGGAAACCGACTCCGGCATCAACGACCAGATCGACGCCGCGTATCGCACCAAGTACCGCCGCTACAGATCGCAGTACGTCAACCCCATGGTGGCCTCTGCGGCGCGTGCCACGACGATCAAACTCGTGCCGCGCTCGACCAGTTCCTGACGGCACACCGCCTACCTGGACGTTCTTGCAACAGCCACGTCGCACTGCCGGCAGTAAAGGGGGCATGACATCGCGACAGGACAACCGATGGCGCGGCGGCGGGTCATGACCGGCGGGCTGACGTTCCTGTTCGCCGTGGCCGGCGGCTCCCGGGAGGCGTCTGCGCAGGCATCTTCTCTATGGAGGTAATGACAGGGCCTCCCGCGTCACACTGCGGCTGATTAGCGTCGTTTCCGATGGCAACCCGTGGAACTGCTTTGGAACGTTGACGGCCGACGGCACCGGTGCAGCGCTCGTCGGTGTCCTGCGGCCGTCGGTCGAGTTCCGGTGCTTGGCGGGGAATCAAAGACAGGAGTTTCATAAAATGCGGAAGCGCCAACTTGGAAACAGTAACCTGGAAGTCTCGGCGGTCGGGCTCGGTTGTATGGGAATGAGCCAGAGCTACGGTCCGGCTCCTGGAAGTAGGCAGGAAATGATCTCCCTGCTTCGGTTGGCTGTGGAGCACGGCATCACGTTCTTCGATACCGCCGAGGTCTACGGCCCATTCACGAACGAAGAACTGGTGGGCGAAGCTCTTTCTCCCTTCCGTGGGCAAGTGGTGATAGCCACCAAGTTCGGATTTCGATTTGATTCCAAGGGGCAGCAGGTGGGCCTCTCTAGCCGGCCCGAGCACATCAAGCGGGCCGCCGACGCCTCGCTCAAGCGACTCAAGGTCGATGCCATCGATCTGTTCTATCAACACCGTGTGAACCCGGACGTGCCAATCGAAGACGTGGCCGGAGCGGTGAAGGACCTGATCCAGGAAGGGAAGGTCGGGCACTTCGGCATGTCTGAGGCAGCCGCCCAGACGATCCGTCGTGCGCACGCGGTCCAGCCGGTCACGGCGGTCCAGAGCGAATACTCGCTGTGGTGGAGACGCCCTGAAGAGGAAGTGCTGCCGACCCTCGAGGAACTCGGAATCGGGTTCGTCCCGTATAGCCCTCTGGGGAAGGGCTTCCTCACCGGGAAGATCAACAAGGATACGGCGTTCGACAGTTCTGACATCCGCGGCACCATCCCTCGCTTTACGCCAGAGGCTCGGAAAGCGAATCAGGGCTTGGCTGATCTGCTTGGCACGATCGCAGAACGGAAGAAGGCAACACCTGCTCAAATAGCGCTCGCCTGGCTGCTTGCCCAGAAGTCGTGGATTGTCCCGATCCCAGGCACCCGGAAGCTGGAGCGCCTAGACGAGAACATCGGAGGAGTCGCGGTCGAACTGACGCCCGACGATCTCCATGAGATTGAGAACGCCGCCTCAAAGATCACGGTGCAAGGGGCCCGGTACCCCGAACATCTGGAGCGAATGACCAACCTCTGATCGAAATAACGGGTTCTCTGGTGGCATGCTGGCCGATGTAGGCGCCGACCGCAGCGATGCGGACGTATAGGCAGGTTGTTGCAGCATCGCGCTCGGACGCGGGGGTTTTCGAGTTGGCTGCTTTGCGGGGCGTCGCGCGGCGGCATCGAAGGGCGTGCATAGTCTCGTGCCGTCGATCTTTCGGCTCGGCCCGGTGCTCGGGAGCAACGGATAACGCTTTGCGGCTGACGATGACGGGGAGTGGCGACCCTCGAGCATCCGCGCTAGGGCTCACGTCCGCCGTCCACCATTGTCTGAGCTGCCCGGACGGCGTGCCGGTGCTCAGGCGGCCGTGGGATCTTCGCCACTGGACGCAGGCTTGGCCAGAGCACGCGAAGGGCTACGCCGGGGTGCAGGAGTGACCCGGGACGCGAGACCAGGCCAGCGACCCGGACAAAGGCGCTGCCAAGACTGGCGTCGTGCACGGCGGCGGCGTGTAGCCGGGCGAGGTAGGCGCTGAGTAGCCGGATCTTAGGCGTTCGTCGGCCCTGCACGCCGGGGAAGACGAGGTCTCCACCAACCGCGATGTCCCACGGCACGTCGACCACGTGGGCGATGTCGCGGAAGAACCGGTGCGGCTGTGGCTCGATGCCCCGCTCCATGTGGCGGCGCAGCGCGAGTGCCTCCAGCGCGGCTACGCTCATGCCCTGCCCGTAGATCGGGTTGAAGCTGCACACCGCGTCGCCCATCACCAGCAAGCCGTCCGGGAAGCGGTTCAGCCGTTCGTAGCGGTGCCGGACGCTGGCCGGGAAGCGGAAGGCAACCGGGTCGTCGAGCGGCTCGGCGTCGTGGACGGCCTCGTAGATGTCCGGAAATTGAAGGGACCGGGCGAAGTCGAGGAAGCCGTCGGGGTCGGTCGGCGGATGGTCGCCCAGTATGCCAGCCAGGGTCAACATCAACCGATCGCCTTCGAGCACCTGCAGCGCCCCCGCCCGTGGATGCTCCGGGGTGGCGGCTTGCAGGACCGCCAGATCGCCGCCGAGGGCGTCGCGCCGCGGCCGGTAGGTCCGGCTCGCGTAGCCCAGCCCGATCCGCACCTGCTCCCGCTTCGGCCGTTCGTAGCCGAGCGCGTCCAGCCACATTGGGGTGCGTGAGCCACGGCCGGTGGCGTCGACCACGAGGTCGGCGCCGAGCAGCTCCTCGGCCCTGCCGTCGGTTCGGCGAAGCACCCGCGCCCCGGCGACGCGGCGACCGTCGGGCCTCGTGGCCAGCCCACGCACGTCGCAGCGGTCGACGAACATGACGTTGGGGAGCGCACGCACCCTGGCCCGGACGTGGCTCTCAAGAATGGGTCGGCTGGCACACAACACGACCAGTCCGGTGTGCGCCTGCCGAAGCCGGTGACCGCTCAGGTACAAGCGCGCGTTGGCCAGCAGGTCCCCGGCCGGCACCCCGTGCGCGACCAGCTCCGCCGTCAGCCCGGGAAACAGTTCCTCCAGGGCTTGCTGCCCGCGAGCCAGCAGCCCGTGTATGTGGCGCCCCTGTGGCACGCCGCGCCGGTGTGTGCTCGCCTCGGGCAACTCGTCGCGGTCAACAACGGTCACCTGCGCGTAGGCGTCGGCGAGCACCCGGGCCGCAAGCAGGCCCGCCACGCTTCCGCCGAGCACCACCGCCCGGTCTCCGATTTGCTTGTTCATCGCAGCCACCTCCTCGACCGAGGACAGGCTGCGCGCTGACGATGCTCGGCTACCAGACCAGAGGCTGCTCAGTCCTGCTCAGTCGTGCTCACGGCCGTAGACCTCCTGGTCCCACAGCCAGGCCACGACGCGGTCCACCCCGTTGGTGAGGTGGCGGCGGTAGGTGCTGAACGGGAGCCCGAGTGCCGCAGCCGCCCGTTCCTGGGTGGCGGCGGGACGCAGATAGGTCCGGTCGAGGGCACGGAACAGCTTGTCGTCTCGAGGGTGCTCGCGCAGGCTGTCCACCGCCGCGCGCACCAGCGTCTCCAGTACCGCTGCGCTCGGCTCCCGGCTTCCGGCGCGGTCACGCACCAGGCGCGTGCGCAGCAGCGGGTTGCGCGCCAGCAGGTCCGGTCGGCGCAGGTCACGCAGTGCCTGGCGGACAGACTGGTCGAATTCCGGCTGGGAGAGCACCAGCAGCGGCGGCTGCGTCATCGGCGGGGACGGCGCCGGGTCCCGGGCGAGGGCGCGCTCGGTCACCAGCTGCAGCAAATCGTCTACGGGGACGCGACGGAAGTCGTGGGCGAACAGTCCGTACCGGCGGCCGCCCACCACAAAGTCGGCGCCGGCCGCACGCGGCAGGTCGGCGGCGGCGAAGTAGTCGTCCCATCGCTCGGGCTCGGCCAGGGTGAGAAAGTCCCAGGCGAGGTTCGGGGTGCCCAGATAGCGCTGCATCGTCAAGATCGGCGTGGCGTTCATAGTGGGCGAGGGGCCCTGGTAGGCACGCCGGTCGATGACGAAGCGGGTTTGGGTGACCGCCTCGCCAGGCCGGGGCGGATGCCGCCGAGCGTAGTCCCAAGCGGCCAGGGCACCGGGGTCGGCCGCGATATCCGGACCGGACGCTCGGCTCAGGTCCAGCAGCGCGAGAAAACCACTGACCGAGCCGTCCTGGCCCCGGACGACGAAGAAGCCCTCGGGTTGCAGCTCCCACCATCGCTGGGCGATCAGCGCCGACGCCGCTCCCTCCCACGCCAGGACCAGGTCAAGGACCTGCTCCCGGTCTTCCGCCCGCGCCGGCTCGGGGTACTGCTGCCCCCAGGCGTCCCAGTCCACCGGCGATACGATGCCGGGAAGGCGGCGAAACAAGAATTTCGCGTCGGAGATTGCGTGCTGTTGCTCGTGTCCCTGACAAGACCGCAGACGGCCGTTAACGTGGGCGCGCACGCCGCGGAACACCCGCTTGTAGCCCTCGGCGTCACGCCAGCGCAGGTCGGCATCGAGCGCGTCGCGGGCCAGATCGTGCGGAAACACCCCATGCGGTCCCGACTCGACAAACGACAGCCCCCGCAGCCACGCGAACGGCTCGTGAGCGTCCTCGAGCGCGAGCACGTCCCGCAACAGCGCCTCGGTGGTCACCCTGGCCAGCGCGCACACCTCCAGCGCGCGGCGATGCAGGCCGCTCGGAACGACCTCGACGAACCGTTGCAGCAGGGTCCCCACCAGGTCAGGGGTCAGCGGATCGGCGACCGCCTCGCCGCCGCGGGCGACCAGATCGGCCAGCAGCGACAACCCGAGTGGGTGGCCATGCGTGATCTCGACGAGCTGGTCGTGGTACGCCGGGTCGATGTCACAGGCGTGCAGGTACTGCCGGCTCTCCTGGGGGCCCAGATTGCGGAGGGAGATCACCCGCAACAACTCGCGCCAGGCCGGGTCGGCGCGCCACGCCGAACTCGGCGGTGTCCGCCCAGCGACCACCGTCAGGGCCGTGGCCGGCAGGCGCGGCAGCAACCGGGTGCGCACCCATTCGTCCAGCGGCGCCAGCCGCTCATAAGTGTCGAGCAGGACCACCACCCGGCCGCTGTCGGATGGCCCGACGATCGCGCCCTCCCCGTCGGGCACCTGAAGCACCCCGCGCAGTGCCTCAAGCACGGCCGGCGAGGACGGTACGAGGTCTCGCCCGTCGAGGCGGACGACGCTCGCGCCCGCGTCAGTGGCCAGCCCGGCGAGGACGTCAAGCAGGCTCGTCTTGCCGATGCCTGCTGGTCCGTGGATGTGGAGCATCGAGAACGGAGGTTCGGTCGAGTCCAGCGCGACCCGAAACAGCTCCATCTCGGATGCGCGCCCGACGAACCGGCGCCGCCGGCGGGACCCCAGCAGCTCACCGAGCGTGCCGGCCGACCCCATGGTGGTCATAGCCGCATGATAGGAGCCGGAATCCGTCGACCTGCCGATGGACGGGCAAAGACCGGAGGCCGCGCCTACTACGACCGGAAGATCGCCGAGGGCAAGACCCGCTCGATGGCCTCCGGCAGCGCAAGCCTGTCGGGAAGGACGACCGTGCCGCCGGTCACCAGGCAGCGCCCGAGATAAGTGAACATCACCGGACCGGCCAGGCTCTCGTGGATGAGGCAGCGCTGGAAGTGCGTGAGCAGTCGCTTCAGCACCGGGGCCCACCGGTCCGGCTGGTACGCGAGGCTGATCGCCCGGTAGGTGTGCGCGCAGGCCTTCGGCTGCCCGGTGCTGCCGCTGGTGTACGTGAGCCGCGCGACGTCGTCCGGTCGTGCCAACTCCGGGACGGATCCGCCGGGATCGGGGCGGGCCAGCAACTCGCTGAGCGAGAGTGCGGGCCAGTCGAGGGGCGCGTCGGCGACGACCGCGTCGACCTGGCCGCGCAGGGTTTGGTCGAGCTGCTGCGGGCTCCACCCCGGTCGCGCCGCCGCCCGGCACCCGAGGGCGTGCGCCGCCAGGTGTGCGGCGTACGCCTCTGGCGACAGCGAAAGGACCAGCCCGGCACCCGTGCGTGGGCTCAGTCCCGCCTCGCGCAGGCCGCCGACCAGCCGGCGCACCATGCCGAGCAGCTCACCGCGCGACACGGTGCGCGGTCCGATCTCGATCGCCGGGCGGCTGGCGGCATCGCGCAGCGACGCGAGCACCGGTCCGGGAAACAGTTCGGTCATGCCCGTAATACGTCCAGGATGCATCCGGGAGATTCGTGTCGCCAAAGGGCCAGCGGCATCTGCCCCGGCCGCGTGATCCGGCCACCGCGCCGGACTTCGCCTCGGGTGCGGACCATCGGTGGTCAACGCGGTCATCTCCCGGTGCCGACGCAACAGTGACATGTGGGCGAACGCGAGGCCCCGCTCGCCCTGCCGTCCGTACCTGTCGGGAGCGACTACCGAACGTGGTCTCATGTACGCCAGCAGGGAGGGACAGTTCCGGTTCCGACGACCGACCTTGGAGATCACATGAACCCCACGTCCGTGAACAACCGTCCACGCCACCCCGTTGTCCTGGCCACCCAGGCACAGCGGGCAGCCAGTATCCAGTTGCGCATCGCCGACGCGATCACGGCGTTCGCCGGCTCGATGCAGTTCGTCTACATCCACGGAGTGCTGTTCGCCGTCTGGATGCTCTTCATCGAGTCCAATCCCTGGCCCAGGCTGACCCTGATCGTGTCCCTCGAAGCGATCTTCCTGTCCACCTTCGTCATGATCGGACAGAATCGCCAGGCGGCGTTCCAGCAGGCCAAGGCCAACCATGACTTCAATGAGGAGGAGCTGGAGCTCAAGACGAACACGGAACTGACCCGGGCGATCCACACCCTCACCACCGAGCTACACCGCCGCCTGATCGATGAGCCCAGCCGATAACGCGCCAAGGCTAGGGAATCCGGTGATTCGAACAACCGGGTGCCGTTTCTACCGTGGGTGCAGCGACCTGCGTGCCGTACGGGGTCGCCGGACAAGGAGTTCACCATGACCGATCAGGAGCTGGAGCTCCGTGTCGCCGACGAGCTGTCGTGGGATCCGAGGGTCGACAACGAGGCGATCACCGTATCCGCCCACGACGGCATCGTCACACTGCGCGGCACGGTCGCCTGGGCAGCCCTCGGCGTCACCAACGTCGACGACCGTCTCGAGGTCTCCTACTGAACACAGGTGCTCCCCCCGCCCGGAAAGAAGGATGATCAAGGGAGATGACCATGTTCAAGCCGTCCGGGCGTCCCGGGTGCCTGCCATGACCGGCAACGCGATACCACCAGGCCCTCGACGCCAACGGCCGCCCGACCGGGGGCCGACCCCGCGGGGGACCTCGGGAGCCGAGCGCGAGCGGGTGGCGGGTCCGGGCCGGGCCGTGTCCACGGATCAGCAGGCGACCGACTGGTACCTGTGGGGTCCTTACCTCAGCGAGCGTCAATGGGGAACCGTACGGGAGGACTACAGCGCGGACGGCGTTGCCTGGAGCTACCTGCCGCACGAACACGCCCGCTCCCGGGCATACCGGTGGGGCGAGGACGGGTTGGCCGGGTTCAGCGACATCGAGCAGCGGCTGTGCCTGGCTGTGGCGCTGTGGAACGGGCGTGACCCGATCCTCAAGGAGCGGCTGTACGGGTTGACCGGGCCCGAGGGGAATCACGGTGAGGACGTCAAGGAGTACTGGTGGTACCTCGACGGGGTGCCCAGCCATGCCTGGAACCGCTGGCGCTACCACTACCCGCAGGCCGCCTTTCCCTACGAGGACCTGCGAGCCGAGAACGGTCGGCGCGGCAGTCACGATCCCGAGTACGAGCTGCTCGATACGGGCGTGTTCGACGAGGACAGGTACTGGATCGTCGAGGTGCACTACGCGAAGGCGAGCGCCACGGACCTGCTCATGTCGGTCCAGGTCACGAACACCGGACCCGACGAGGAGGTGCTTCACGTCCTGCCGACGGCCTGGTTCCGCAACACCTGGTCGTGGCACCCGGGTGCGTCGAGACCGGAGCTCGCCGCGGCGGGGGATGCCGCCGTCCGCATCGCCCACCCGTTCCTCGGTGAGCTGGAGTTGCTGGCCGCTCAGGGTCCGGACGGGACCGGCCCGACGCTGCTGTTCTGCGACAACGAAAGCAATGGGCAGCGCCTCTACGGCGTGGCCGCCGCGACGCCCTATCCCAAGGACGGGATCAACGACCATGTCGTGTCAGGTGCGGCCACCGTCAATCCCGCCCGCCGGGGCACCAAATGCGCCGCCTGGTACCGCGTCACCGTCGCGCCGGGATCGACGGTTGAACTGCGCCTGCGGCTGCGCCCGGCGGGGTCCGGCCCGGGCGCGGAGACTGCCCTGGGATCCGACTTCGACCGGGTGCTCGCGACGCGGCGGGCGGAGGCCGACGAGTTCTACGCCGACCTCACCCCGGCGCAAGCCTCGTCGGACGAGGCGATGGTGATGCGCCAGGCCTTCGCCGGGATGCTGTGGAGCAAGCAGCTCTACTACTACGACGTGGCCCGCTGGCTGGATGGCGACCCGGGGCAGCCGGTGCCGCCGGTCTCGCGGCTGACCGGCCGTAACGCCCGGTGGCGCAGCTTCGACGCCTTCGACGTCATGTCCATGCCGGACAAGTGGGAGTACCCCTGGTTCGCCTCGTGGGACCTGGCCTTCCACTGTGTGGCGCTCGCCCACGTCGACCCCGCGTTTGCCAAGAACCAGCTACTCCTGGTCTGCCGCGAGTGGTTCCAGCACCCGAACGGTGCCCTTCCCGCCTACGAGTGGGACTTCGGCGACGTCAACCCGCCGGTACAGGCATGGGCGGCGCTGGAGGTCTTCGCCATCGACGGCGGTCGCGATCTCGACTTCCTCAGCCGGGTGTTCGACAAGCTGCTGGTCAACTTCACCTGGTGGGTCAACCGGGAGGACGCCGACGGGTCGAACCTGTTCGAGGGCGGGTTCCTCGGCCTGGACAACATCGGCCCGCTTGACCGTTCGCATCTGCCCGTCGGCGGTGTTCTGGAGCAGTCTGACGCGACCGGCTGGATGGCCACCTACGCGCTGGCGATGACGACAATCGCGGCGATCCTGCACCGCACCGGACGCCGGCCGGCGCTCGACCTGGTTCACAAGTTCCTCGAGCACTTCGCCGAGATCCGCGGTGCGATGGACCGCCAGGGGATGTGGGACGAGGCCGACGGCCTGTTCTACGACCGGATCCTCACGGCCGACGGCGGCGTCGTGCCGGTGAAGGTCCACTCGATGGTCAGCATCATTCCGCTGCTGGCTGCCGCGGTGATCGACGAGGAGATGCTGGACCGATCCGTGGCCGCGGGCAAGCAGTTCGCCCACTTCCTCGACCGCCACGGCCTGCGCGAGCCCGAGAAGCTGGCCGAGGCCGGAGTCCTGCGGGGTGTTCCCGGGAGCAGGCGGCTGCTCCTTGGCGCCGTCGGCGTCGACCGGGTCATGCGTGTGCTCCGCAAGCTGTTCGACCCGGAGGAGTTTCTGTCTCCCCACGGCCTGCGGTCGCTGTCCGCGTTCCACCGTAACCGCCCCTATGCGCTCGATGTGGAGGGGGTGCGCGCCACCGTGGACTACGAGCCGGCCGAGTCGACCACCGGCATGTTCGGCGGCAACTCGAACTGGCGCGGACCGGTGTGGTTCCCGCTGAACTTCCTCGCGACCAGTGCGCTGGAGCGCTACCACCGCTTCTTCGGCGCGGACATGACGATCGAGTACCCGACCGGTTCGGGCCACCTGCTGACCCTGGACGCCGTGGCCGCCGACCTGTGGGCCCGGCTGGTGTCGATCTTCATAGTTGGCCCGGACGGCCGGCGACCCTGCTTCGGCTGGGTCGACCGGGCCCAGCACGACCCGAACTGGAAGGACAACCTCATGTTCCATGAGTACTTCCACGGCGACAACGCGGCCGGCCTGGGCGCCTCTCACCAGACCGGATGGACCGGGATCGTGGCCGACGTCATCCGCCGCCGGCACGGGATGGTCCCGTCCATCGACGACATCGCTCTCAGACTGGGCCCGCCGGGCGGGCAGCCATGACCCCGGCGGCGCTGCCCGGCGAGCCGTTCCCCCTCGGCGCCACCCCCGGCCCTGCGGGTACGAATTTCGCCGTCGTGTCCGCCGCCGACGGTGTGCTGCTGTGCCTGTTCGACGCCGAGGGCATCGAGACCCAGGTAGCGCTGCGGGAACGCGACGGCGAGGTCTGGCACGGGTTCCTGCCCGGCGTCGGGCCCGGCCAGGCCTACGGGTACCGGGTGACCGGGCCGTACGACCCCCGCCGGGGTCTGCGCTGCACCCCAGCGAAGCTGCTGCTCGACCCGTACGCGCGGGCCATCGACGGCGAGGTGCGCTTCGGGCCGGAGGTTCACGGGTATGCGGTCGGCGACCCCGAGGCCGCCAGCACGCTGGACTCGGCCGGGCACGTCCCGCGCAGCCTGGTGATGGACGCTTCCTTCGATTGGAGCGGCCGTCCCCGGCCTCGCCACCCGTACGCCGACACGGTCATCTACGAGGTCCACGTCAAGGGCTTCACCGCCGCCCACCCCGTGGTACCGGAGGAGCTGCGCGGCACGTACGCGGGGCTGGCCCACGAGGCCGCGGTCGCCCATCTCGTGGATCTCGGGGTGACCGCGGTGGAGCTGCTCCCGGTGCACCAGAGCGTGCCCGAGGGGTTCCTGCTCAGACGGGGCCTGACCAACTACTGGGGCTACAACACCATCGGGTACTTCGCCCCCCACGCCGGCTACTCCGCCGCGGTCCGGGCTGGGCGGCCGGGCGGGCAGGTCGCCGAGTTCCAGGCCATGGTCGACACCCTGCACGGTGCCGGCCTGGAGGTCATCCTGGATGTCGTGTTCAACCACACCGCCGAGGGCGACCACCTCGGCCCGACGCTGTGCCACCGCGGGCTGCACAACCCGGCCTACTACCGGCTCGACCCCGCCGACCTGCGCCGTTACGTCGACACCACCGGCACCGGCAACTCGCTCAACGCCGGCCATCCGGTCAGCCTACAGTTGATCATGGATTCGCTGCGCTTCTGGCTGACCGAGATGGGAGTCGACGGCTTCCGCTTCGACCTGGCGCCTACGCTGGCCCGTCAGGAGGGTGGGTTCGACCGGCTGTCGGCGTTCTTCGACCTCGTGTCGCAGGACCCGGTGGTCTCGCGCGCCAAGCTCATCGCCGAGCCGTGGGACGTGGGCCGGGCCGACAGCTACGACCTGGGCCGGTTCCCTCCGCTGTGGAGCGAGTGGAACGGCCGGTACCGGGACGTGATGCGTGACTTCTGGCGCAGCCACGACGGGCTGATCGGCGAGTTCGCCGCCCGCTTCAGCGGCTCGGCCGACCTTTACGGCGTGGCCGGCCGGCGGCCGACCGCCTCGGTCAACTTCGTCACCGTCCATGACGGGTTCACGCTGGCCGATCTCGTCTCGTACGACAGTAAGCACAACGAGGCCAACGGCCAGGCCAACCGGGACGGTACCGACGACAACCGCTCGTGGAACTGCGGAGCCGAAGGCCCCAGTACCGATCCCGGCATCCTCGACCTGCGGGCCCGGCAGCGGCGCGCCATGCTTACCACGCTGCTGCTGTCGTTCGGGGTGCCGATGCTCCTGGGCGGTGACGAGCTCGGCCGCACGCAGCGCGGAAACAACAACGCGTACTGCCAGGACAACGCGATCAGTTGGTTCGACTGGTCCGCGCCCGACGAGCAGCTGACCGGTTTCACCAGGAAGCTGATCGGGCTGCGGCTGGCCCATCCGGTGTTCCGGCGCCGCCGGTTTCTCACCGGGATGGAGGCCGCCGAGCTGGGCTGGTACACCCCGGCGGGAGCGGAGATGACGGTGGCGAACTGGCGCGACCCGGGTGCGCGGTGCATCACGCTCTACCTCGATGGCGCCGACGACCCCGACCGCGCCGCCGACGGCACCCTGCTCACCGATGACGACTTTCTGCTCATGGTCAACGCCTGGTGGGAGCCGCTGGACTTCGTCGTACCCTCCGCCCGCCCCGGCCAGATCTGGGAACCGGCGATCGACACCTACGAACCATCCGGCATCGCCGTACCCGGAAAGCTCACTGCCGGCGATCACGTCACCGTCCGTCCCCGGTCGGTCGTCGTGTTGCAGGGCACTACCGCCGGGCGGACGTCGTGACCTGGACCGGTGGGGCGTCCAGGCCACAATGCACCGTGGGCCGGGCTTTCGCCACCGCGGCCGGGCGCGGGTTGCGGATGGTCGCGGCGGTGACGGCGCCGGCGAGTACGCAGAGCCCACCCGAGATGAGCGACGCGGTGTGGAATCGGGTCGAGAACGCACCGGCGTGGAGGTAGGCGTCGCCGGTGATGCCGGCAGCGGCGGGGAGCACGGCGACCGCGACGAGCCCGGCGGCACGAGCCACACCCCGCCGGCGAGGGCGGCCACGACGCCGGGACCGGCCCAGCCGTTGGCTTGAGGCAGCAGGCCGGTCTCCCAGTCCGGCTGGGAGACCGGCTGTGTGGTGGCGAGTCAGGCCGCGGAGTCGGCGAGCCGGCGAGCGGTGGAATCCACCTTCCGAGCTTGGACGGACAGAATCAGTGCTGAGACCCCGGAGAAGATGCTGAACAGCCCGAACACTGTGGCCAGGGACACCGCGCCGATGTCCGGTCGGATGAAGAGCACGACGCCGAGCGCGATCGAGACGAGGCCACCGAGCATCCACATGGCGCGCTCGCCGGCCGTCTCGCCCTGTCGGAAGGCCAGGGCCACCCCGACGACGCCCGTCACGAAGGCCCAGGCCGCCACCCAGATGACCAGCACGAGCGCCGTTATGTTAGGCCAGACCAAGGCGACGACCCCGGCGGCGGCCGAGAGGACGGCGAGCAGGAGCCAGCCGGCGACGGGTCCGGCGCGGTCGCTGCTGAAGGCCCGCATCGCGTCGGCGATGGCCGCGATGAACGCATACACGGCGAAGAGGATGACGAAGGCGCCGACGGTGATGTTGGGCCAGGCCACCGAGACGATGCCGATCGCGATGGCGAGCAGGCCGCGCAAGAGCAACGAGGTTGAGAGGGACATAGGAAACACTCCTTCGATACCGGGTCAATAGATGACGGTGAGACGGTCGTGGACGGTGGTGACGCCGGGCGCCGCCCAGGCCGCCCCGACCGCGGCGTCCCGATCGGACATCGAGTGCACGGTGCCGGTCAGGGTCACCGTGCCGCTGGAGGCCGCGACGTCGAGCTTGTCGGCATCCAGCTTGGCGTCCCGGGTGAATGCCTTCGTGATCGCATCCCGGACGTCGTCGGCGCTTGGCGTGGGCTTCTTCAGGTAGATCTGGTCGTCCACGCCGGTAACGCCCTGGATGTTGCCCGCGATGAAGGCGGCCTCGTTGCGTTGGTACTGCCAGTCGACGCCGCCGGTCAGCGTGACGAAGCCGTCCTTGACGGTCGCGTCGATGCCGGTCGGGATGTGCGAGTCCAGGAGCAGGGCCCGGAGCACATCGCCGCGGAGGTCGGCGTCCTCGCGGCGCTCCTCGGTCAGGATCTTGACGTTGAGTTCGTTGTTGACACCGATGACTCCCCGGACCCGCTCGGCGGCTTTCGTGGCTTCCCGCTTCTGCCGGAAGCTACCGATGGTGCCGCGCAGGGTGAGAATGCGGCCTTCAGCGGAGACCGCGATCGCCTCATCGTCGATCTTCGGGTCCCAGGACAGCTCGTCGGCGACGTTCCGCTCCAGCTCCTCATCGCTCATCGTTTCTCCTCGTTGGTCATCGAGCGTTCCTTGTCCGGCGATCACGCCCTGCCGCGAAGCTCGCTGCGACCAACGTAGGAGCCCACACCTCACTCTCGAATCACTGAACTCCGTAGTCGCTGGCGGCGCGGTTCGGTGCCAGTGCCGCCAGACTGAATCGCAGTCGTGATCGCGGCTACCGCTGACGACGCGGGCGCTGCCGGTGGTGCGACGCGCGCAGCCCCTCGTACCCCGCTGGGACACCCCAGCCACTGGACTATGGAATTCCGGGATGCCGCGGCCAACCGGAGCCACCTACGTTGTCAACTATATCCACCCGAGCCGGCAAGGCGAACGCGTGAAAACGGTCAGGGTGCGGCGTTGGCTACCGTTGCGCAGCCGACCTGATGTGCGGTGCCCACGCACGCCACCGGGCCGGCCCACCGTGTGCACGGACGCTACCGCGGCTCTTGAAGACCTCGGATCCGTTGCGGAAGTACCCGCTTGTTTCGCCGTCCCGGCGTCAATCTCCAGAGGAGGCTGCGATGGCAGCGTCGGATGAATTGTCGCGACTGTCGACACGAGCAAAGGAGGCTGAAGACCGCGTTCAGCAGGCCAAGACGCAGGCAAGGGACCGAGTCGAGCAGGATGTCCAGCAGGCCCGCCAGAACACGCAGACGGCGGTCGAGAAGCTCCGTACCGAATCTGCCGCGGCGGCCGACCGGGCCGACGCGTGGGGCGACGAGATCCAGCGGTCGTGGAGCGACCACGTCACGCAGGTCCGCCAGCGGATCGACGCGCGAAAAGCACGTTCCGACGCCAAGGCCGCTGAGCGCGACGCGGAGGACGCGGACGACTACGCGGCATTTGCGATCGACTTCGCATACTCGGCCATCGAGGAGGCGGAGTACGCCGTACTCGACTCGGTACTCGCTCGGGTCGACGCCGACGCGGCGGCCGAAGGGGCAACCTCCTGACGCTTCAAGGGCTGGTGGAGGGCGCTCTCCCGCCCTCCACCACTCGGGAGCCGACAACCGCACCGCACGTCGCCGTCGTGGGCACGGCGAAGGTCGGGGATTCGAGTCCCTCCACCTCCATCAGCAGCGACGTCTTTCGACGTTGGCGCGGGTGCGACCAGGGGATTCACGCGTCCTCGGCAAGCAGCCGGTCGATCACATCGGTCACCTGCGTGTTGGCGGCAGCCCGCGACCGGACCGCGGTCCGTGTCGGATCCGAGACCGGGTTCTTCGACATACCCGAGCATAAGGACATCGACGTAGAGGCAGTCGCCGACCTGCGCCACCTGCTGGCCGCAGCCGGCTACGGAATCGAGGCCGCGGAAGCTGAGGGCCACGACCGGGAGGACTGACGCGACTGGACCACCCAGTTGTGTCACGCCCTGCCCTGTTGATCGGAAGCGCCGTCAACGCCGCCGCTTCGGCTTGTGCGCGGCCTGCTCGCCCAACTGTGGGCGCAGTTGCGGCATCCTGTCGACGTCGACCCGGCCGCGGCCCAAGGCATCGACCCGGCCCCACCGGCCAGGGACGTCGAGCAGCTCGAGGCGGCCGATGCCCACCGGCAGCGCCGGGTCGACCACCATATGGTCACCGAGTGGCTCCAGGCCCAGCATGGTGCGCAGCAGCAGCAACGGTGCGCCGGTCGACCAGGCCTGGGGGCTGCACGCCGTCGGGTACTGCACGGGGTACTTGGTCAGCGACCGGTCGTAGCCGCCGAACGCCTCCGGCAGGCGACCCTGGAAGAAGTCGGCCGCATCCAGGATCCCGGCCGCCACCCGCGCGGCCTCGTCCTTGAAGCCGTAGCGTCGCAACCCCCACGCGATGAAGGAGTTGTCGAAGGGCCAGACGGTGCCCACGTGGTAGCCGATCGGGTTGTAGCGCTGCTCGCCTTCGGCGAGCGTCCGGATCCCCCACCCGGAGAACAGCCGGGGACCGAGCAGATGCGCCACCACCGCCTTGGCCCTGGACGGTTTGACGATGCCGCTCCACAGCAGGTGGCCGTTGTTCGAGGCGAGCGCGTCGACCTGACTGCCGTCGGCGTCCAGGGCGAGCGCGTAGTACTGCCCGTCCTCGATCCAGAAGTCGCGGTTGAAACGACGCTTGAGGTCGCGTGCCTCTCGCTCCAGCCGGTCGGCGTACGCCGGATCCCTCCAGACCAGACGGGCCAGCCGGGCGCCGCGCATTTTCGCGTCGTAGGCGTACCCCTGCAGCTCGGCGGTCGCGCGCGGGAAACCGGGCAGCCGTCCGTCGCGATAAGAGATGGAGTCCCACGAATCCTTCCAGCACTGGTTCTCCAGGCCGGTCTGCTCGTTGCGGCGCCGATAGGAGACGTAGCCGTTGCCCATGAGGTCGGCGTACTCATCAATCCAGTTGAGCGCGGCACGGGCCTCCTGCTCGAACTGGCGCACCAGAGTGGTGTCGCCGGTCCACCGTTCGTACTCGTCGAGCAGCACAACGTACAGCGGGGTCGCGTCCGCGTTGCCGTAGTACGGGGTGTGCGGGCGCTCCTCGAACGCGCTCATCTCTCCGTAGCGCATCTCGTGGAGGATGCGCCCGGGATCCTCGTCACGGAAGTCATCGACCCGCGCTCCCTGCGCCTCACCGAGCACCTGCAGCGTCGTCGCGGCGAGTTCCGGCGCGAACGGGAGCGCCTGCAGGCTCGTGAAGATGCTGTCGCGGCCGAATATGGTCATGAACCACGGCAGGCCCGCCGCCGGCAGGCTGTGCTGGCCGGCGATGACCGGCGAATAGCGCAGGGCGGCCAGGTCGACGATGCTGCGCCGGTAGGTTGTCCGAAGCGGTTGCCAGTCGCACTCCAGCTGCGGCGCCTGCCCTACCCACTTTTGCAGATCGTCGAGCTTCTGCAGCCCGGGGCGCCGCGCCAGCCCCGTTGTTATCACCAGTTCGCCGTCGGCCCGGCGCATGCTCGGGGTGACCCGAAGCTCGGTCGTCCAGTCGCCGTGCGGGTCGACCGTCAGGGCGAAGGTCAGTCCGTGCTCGCTGATCTGGGCCGGCGCCGTCGTCGTGATCTCTGTTTCGCGGCGGAAGGTTTCCCGCTCGTAGCCGAGCAACAGGCGTGCTGGCTCGGCCCGGGTGTAGTACTTTCCCTTCTTCTTCAGGGCATCCTTGACCTCGAAAAGGTCGGCGAAGTCGCTTCCGGCCTCGACGCGGACGGTCAGCTGGACCGGCTTGTCGTCGTGGTTGAGGATCGTGAGCTGCTCGCGGAAGCCGTCACCGACGGACCGCTGACGGATCACCGAGAGCTTGGCGTCGACGTACACCGTCCCGGTGCTCGCCACGAGGAAGAACCGCGTCTCGTAGTACTGAAGATCGTCGGTGGACAGCGCGGTGAGCCGGCCGCCATCAACCGTCAGCACCCACTTCGACAGGAAGCGGGTGTCGTAGGAGAACAGTCCGGTCGGGTCGGTGGGCGATGCCTCGATGTCGCCCCGCGAGTCGCTGACCACGAACGTGTTGCCGTCAAGGATCTGGACCAGGTCATCGCTCACGACGCTCACCCCGTCCCACCAGCGCCTGGCTGCTCGGCGCGCGTACTCTTCGGCCCGGGAAAGATCCGCTGAAACACCGTCAGCAGCTGTGGATCACCCTCGACCGCCAACGTGCCCCGCAACAGCGCCGCCACCCCGTTCACCTCGCCTTGGACGATGGCGTTGAGGAGTGTCCGGTCCGCACCGATCACGCAGTCCGCCGAGCCGTTGTCCGTTGATACCTGGACGTCGCCCTTCTTGATCGCAACCAGCCGGTGCTCGGTCCGTTTACCGTGCGTGATGTCGAAGCGCACGGTGCCGGTGACCTTCTCCAGCAGCGGCTCGTGTCCGCGGCGGCTCAGCCCTTCGAAGAAGTCAGTCGTTGGATCAGCCATCAGCGTTGTCCTCCCTTGGTTCCAATCGCTCGGCTGCGCATCGACCACCGCCCGTCTTGAGCGGTTCCCGCCGACCGGTGGTGCTGTCTCAGGTAGAAGCTCCTCGGTCCAGTTGACGAAGGCGTTCAGTTCTGCGCCCAGGTTGGCCAACCACTCGCGTGCACTCCCAGCCAGGCGGCGAAGGCGAATCGGCCGTGCAAATCGTGGCGGTCCGCGCCGTTCTGGGCGACGGCTGTTTGGCGGCCGATCATCGCCATGATCCCCTTGTCCGCACAGCGGTCAACGTTCCTAGTATCTCTCATCCCGCTGATCCTGCAGGCCAAACAGGCACTGTCACCGGTACATGCTGGTCCTCGACCACGACGAGTGCACCAACGATCGGCTATCGGTTGGTGCGCGGCGGACCACTGCGCATTTCCCGGATTCGACCGGCCGGCGGCGACCTTAACGTTGTGTCGTAATCACGGGACCGCGTACCGGTCTATGCAGTCCGTGCCACGGCTCGCCGCGGGGCCCGGTGGAAGGATCCGAAACGGACATCAGGCAAAGACGGTAGGTGGTTAGCCATGCTCAGCGACGCCGAGCAGCGCAGGCTGGCCGAGATCGAAACGTTGCTGCGCGTCGACGACCCGGTCTTCGTGCGACGGTTCGACGCGCGGTGGCACACACGTCGGAGACGGCGCATTCTGGCGCTACTCGCCATCGTGATCGCGGTGACTATCACCGTGGTCGCCCTGGCTGCGGGCAGCGTCGTCGCGGCTGTCATCGGGCTGTCCGTCATGGGCGCCGCTTTCGGCGTCTGGGTCTCCCACCGGGCACGCTGACCGTCTCTGACCCCGTTTACCCGCACGCTCGTCAACGACAGCCGATCTACGCATTCCGTCCGGTAAGCCGATGCCGAACTGACGCGCGGCCGTCGCGACATTGCCATGGACGTCCACCCGGTCATAGCCGAGCGCCTCCAGCGTCCGCTCCACGGTGCGGGCGAGGCCGGGCATGCGGCGCGGCCACCGGTACCGCGAGGATTCGCCGGTGCCGGGCGCGTCCAGGGCGAGGGTCTGCACACCGTGCGAGTTGAGCGCGCGTTCCAGGGGAGCGGACAGCTCCAGGCTCGCCCCGATGCCGGTGAGCAGCAGCAGCGGAGACCCGACGCCGCGTACGGAGGTGCGTATTCGCGCCCCGTCGGCGTCGACATACCGGATGGTGGCCCGGTCAGGCGAAGGCGCCCACACCGGTGATGTCCTTGCCGACGATGAGGGTCTGGATGGTCTCGGTGCCCTCGTAGGTGTGAATGGCCTCGATGTCGGCCATATGCCGGATCACGTGGAAGTCGAGCAGGATGCCGTTGCCGCCGAGCAGGTCGCGTGCCTCGAGGATGACCTGCCTCGCCTTGCGGGTGTTGTTCATCTTGGCGATCGCCGCGATGGTGTCGGTGAGCCTGCCCTCCTCGATGAGCCGGCCCA
>WNGE01002082.1_pt1 | contig 30400 bp, 28 predicted proteins | sample 5400651 | NCBI WGS metagenome assembly WNGE01 (sample SAMN13153370, study PRJNA577476) | soil metagenome | isolation source: 60 cm soil or saprolite under grassland replicate 2 | place: USA:California | collected 2016-06-15
TCGTCATCGCTGCCGCCAGTTGCTCGGCGTCTTTTCTCGTTTTCATAAACGCGCCGCTGCCGAACTTCACATCGAGCACCAGGCGATCGAGATTCTCCGCGAGTTTTCTGCTCATGACACTCGCCACGAGGAGTGCCTGCGATGGCACCGTTCCGGTTACGTCGCGCAGCGCGTAAAGCTTTTTATCGGCCGGACAAATATCTTCCGTCTGGCCGATCATGAACACGCCGATGCGTTCAAGCTGCTTGAGCGCGCGTTTTTCATCGAGATTGACGTTGAATCCCGGAATGCTCTCGAGCTTGTCGAGCGTGCCGCCGGTGATGCCGAGGCCACGCCCCGCAATCATCGGCACCCATGCCTCATCGCACGCGAGCAAGGGCGCGAGCACGAGGGAAACCTTGTCGCCGATGCCGCCGGTGGAGTGCTTGTCGATCTTGGGCGGCGAATTCTTGGGATATTTCAGCACCCGGCCGGTGTTCATCATCGCCTCGGTCAGATGCTGCGTCTCGGCCGGGTTCATTCCGCGGAAAAGAACAGCCATTGCCCACGCGCTCATCTGGTATTCCGGAATCTCTCCGCTCGTAAAATCCGAAATCAGAGATTCAATTTCTTCGGAAGAGAGTTCGTGACCGTCGCGCTTTTTCTCGATGAGCGAAGGAATGTGCATCGGTTTCGGCAGAAGATCAGCAGGACGCGGGCCGCCGCCGATAGGGGCAGCCCCGCTACTTCAAGCGACTCACTGTTTATTGGCGAGTGTCGATTCCAGCGAAGTAGCGGGGCTGACCGGACGGTCCGAGCCGGACTGGCGGCGCAGCGCGTTGTCCCTACCTCATAACCCGATGGGGGTGCCAGGCCGTTTTCATTTCCACGGTGTCGAGAATCCCGCAGGGATTTTCCTCGTCGCGCCCGCGCCACTGGCCGGGCCCAGCTCGCGGTGCACATAATGTTTTACATTGAACTGGCAGACGCGATGGCCGCTTGCTCACCACGTCAGGATTGCGCAAATGAGGAAAACAGAAAATGCTAACAAGCTGGCCGGCAATCTATGATGGATAAATCAGAAAAAATCTTCGTGGCCGGTTATCGTGGCTTGGTCGGCAGCGCGCTCATCCGGCGTCTCGAGGCGGAAGGTTTTACCAATCTCCCGAAACGTGACCGGTCGCAGCTTGATCTCGCGGACGAAGCGGCCGTGCAAAATTTCTTCGCTCAGGAAAAACCGGCGGTGGTGATTTTCGCAGCCGCCAAAGTGGGCGGCATCAAGGCGAATAACGATTTTCCGGTCGAATTTCTGCTTAATAATTTGCGCATTCAAAACAACGTCATTCGCGCGACCTACAACGCCAAAGTGCGCAAACTTCTTTTTCTTGGAAGCTCCTGTATTTATCCAAAGCAGGCGCCGCAACCGATTCCGGAAAGCGCCTTGTTGACCGGCCCGCTTGAGCCAACGAATGAAGCTTATGCGATCGCGAAGATCGCCGGCATCAAACTTTGCCAGGCATACGCCCGCGAATATGGGGCGAATTTTATCTCAGCCATGCCGACCAATGTCTATGGCCCGAACGATAATTTCGACCTCGAAACCTCACACGTGCTGGCTGCGCTTTTGCGTAAGGCACATGAAGCCAAAATGCGAAAGACGCGCGAGCTTGTCGTGTGGGGCTCAGGCAAACCGCGGCGCGAATTTTTGCATGTCGACGATGTGGCTGGCGCGTGCCTGTTCCTTCTCGAAAAATATGATTCGCCCGAAATCATTAACGTCGGCTGCGGCGCGGACATCTCCGTCCGCGAACTGGCGGAGCTGATTTGCGACGTGGTCGGTTTTGACGGCGAACTGACCTGGGATGCGACCAAGCCGGACGGCACGCCGCGCAAACTTCTCGATGTTACCAAGCTCACTAATCTCGGCTGGCGCCCGACGATTCCGCTTCGCGATGGCATTGCGCGCACTTACGATTGGTTTTTGAAAAATGTCGCGGATTAAAGCCCCTCTGTCTCGATGAAGAACTTGCGAGTCGGCATTGTTGGCGTCGGACACATTGGAAGCAATCATGCCCGGCTCTACGCTGAAACTCCCTCGGCGGAATTTTCCGCGATTTACGATGTCGATCTTGCGAAAGCGAACGCCATTGCGAAAAAATATCGCGTTACGCCTGCGCAATCGCTCGACGAATTTGTTGAGATGGTCGATGCGGCCTCGATTGCGACGCCAACCAATACGCACTACGAAGTTGCGCGTTCCCTGCTTGCTCGCGGCAAACATTTGCTGATAGAGAAACCAATTACCGACAACGCCGCTCATGCCGGCGAATTGGCGGAATTGGCGGCGCAAAATGGACTGGTTTTGCAGGTCGGCCATGTCGAGCGATTCAACCCGGTTCTGAGCGCGCTTGAAGAACGGTTGACGCATCCGCGCTTTATCGAAGCGCACCGGCTCTCGCCTTATCCGGAACGCAGCACGGACATTGGGGTCGTGCTCGATCTCATGATTCATGATCTTGAAATTATTTTGCACCTCGTGCGCTCGCCCGTGCAAACCATCGACGCTGTCGGTGTGGCAGTGTTGAGCCGCGGCGAAGACATCGCGAACGCGCGCCTGCGTTTTGAGGATGGTTGTGTCGCAAATATCACTTCGAGCCGCATCAGTCCCGAGCGGATGCGCAAGATCCGCGTTTTTCAGGAGGACGCTTATCTCTCGCTCGATTATGAAAAACAGAGCGGCGAAATCTATCGGCGCGCGGAAGGCCGGATCACGCGCGAGAAGGTGGAGATCGCGCGAGAGGAGCCGCTCAAACATCAACTTGTTTCGTTCGTCGAATGCGCGAGGAGCGGACGCCAGCCGCGCGTTTCCGGGTTTCAGGCGATCGCGGCGCTGGAACTGGCGATCGAAATCACGAAGCGGATCGACCCGAGTGTCTAAGACGATTTATTTTGTCGCCGGCGAAGCAAGCGGAGACAATCACGGAGCGGAGCTGATGCGCTCCTTGCGGCAACTCGCTGTCGATCTTCACTTCATCGGGCGCGGCGGACCGCGAATGAAAGCGATTGCAGGCAGGCAATTTCACGACTGGATCGGGAACGCGGCCGTTCTCGGTTTGTGGGAAGTGATCAGGAATTATGGTTACTTCCGAGAAAAGTTTCGCGAAACGCTCAGCGAGGTCGAGAAGAGCAAACCCGACGCGGTCGTGCTGATCGATTATCCCGGCTTTAATTTGCGTCTCGCGCGTGCGCTGGGTCTGCGGATCGGAGCGCACAAGATCGTCTACTACATCAGTCCGCAAGTTTGGGCCTGGAACCGCGGACGCATCAAAAAGATGGCGCGCTTTCTCGATCTCATGCTCTGCATTTTTCCGTTCGAAGCCGATCTCTATAACCAATCCGGCCTGCGCACGGTTTTCGTCGGGCATCCTATGATCGAAAGATTGCGCGCCTGGAAGGTCGACATCGAACGCGATCCAAACCTGGTCGCACTTTTCCCGGGAAGCCGCTCTCGCGAGGTTCGCAAAATTTTTCCGGTCCTGATTGAAGCGGCGCACAAACTGCGAAGGCGAAAACCAAATCTTCGTTTCGAAGTCGCAGCCGCGTCGGATGAGCTCGCTCAAGAAATGGAAGAAATTTTGGATCGATCCGCCTCAGGCGGACAAGATCGACAACGAAGCCGGCGGCAGCCGAGCGACGTAGACGGGAAGCGCGAAGCGTTGACGAGCGGGAAGCGAGACAATCGATCCTTCGAAATTAGGACCGGCGAAGCGGCGACGATTATGCAGCGCGCGTGCGCGGGAATCGTTGCTTCAGGAAGCGCCACGCTCGAGGCCGCGTATTTCCGGCTGCCCTTTGTGCTTATTTACAAAGTCGCGTGGCCGACGTATCTGGCGGCGCGACTGGTCGTGAGCGTAAAATATCTCGGCATGCCCAACGTGCTCGCGGACAAAGAAGTCGTGCCGGAATTCATTCAGCATCGAGCAAAAGGTCGGGCGATTGCGAACGCGGTCTTGCGATTGATTGATGAACCGTCCACGCGGGAGCAAATGATTTCCGAGTTCGATGCAATCATTGCCAAACTCGGTGAGGGCGGAGCGAGCGACCGCGCCGCGAACGCGATTATTAATGAACTCGGTTAACCCGGCAGGAAGCTTTGTCGAAAACACCCTGGCGGCTTGGATCGTTAGCGCGATTGCGGTCGTTTTGTTTTTGATAACGAATCTGCCGTGGCAGCTCGACGATTACGATCAGGCCAAGCAGGCGGTCACCTCCTTCGAAATGGTCAAGGAGGGTCATTGGTTTTATCAACACACGCCGCACGAACGCGTGGCGACAAAACCGCCGCTGGTGGGATGGATCTCGGCCGGGTTTTTCTCGCTGACGCAATCGTGGGAAATCGCGTGGCGGTTGCCGTCGCTTCTCGCGGCAATTGCGTTGTCGATTTTGCTCTTTCGCTTCGGGAATGTTTACGGAGCGCTCGGAGGCCTTATCGCGATGAGCGCGTTCGCGTTTAATTTGCTCACGCCGCGATTGGCCTCACTTGTTCGCACGGACATGTCGCTCGCGTTGGTCGTGTTTCTGATCGGCCTGCAAATTTGGAAGAAGATTTGTGATGGAACTCGATGGGAGCGGCGGGATCAATTGTCGATCTTCGTGCTGTTGACGGCGGCGATGTTGATTAAAGGGCCGATTGTTTATGCGTTTTTATTGCCAGGCATCGTCGTTTACCAATTGTGGCGGAGCAAAAGGAACGCGGTATCTGCGTGGTCTGGTTGGTGGCCGTGGCTTGCGTCGCTTGGAATTTTTCTCGTCTGGGTGATCGGCGGAATTTTTTCTGAGCCGGACTTTTTTAATCAGGTCGTGCTGCGTGAATTCGCGGGGCGTTTCGGCGGAGAAATTCATCGCTCGCAACCGCTCTATTTTTATTTCCCGCATCTCCTGCACAAATTTTTCCCGTGGAGCGTCTTGATGATCGCAATTGCGGTTAGCGCTCTTCGCTCACGGCAATGGAGGGTTGGCGCTGCATTTCGGGAGATGTCACCCGAAACCTTCTGGCTCCTTGGTTGGAGCTTGGGCGGCTTAATCGTGCTGTCGATCATTCCATCGAAGCGTGTCGATCGGATTTTCCCCGTCATTCCGCCGCTTTGTTTGCTGCTCGCAGCGCAGGTCGGAAAAATGTTATCCCGGGAACAACCGCGCGAGCGCATTTACCGGTGGAGCGCCGTCGCCCTCTTCTTGTCGATCTTATTTACGAGCGGTTACACGATCTCGAAAGTTGTTTCCGGATATCGCGATCATCGCGCCGCGCTTGTGATTTTTGGGCGCGAGGTTCGCCATGAAGCGAAGGTGCATCATTGGCGATACGAGACGATCCGGTCAAGCGACGAAGGAATGTTGCTCTATTTGCAAAAAACACATTTCATCGAGCCGGACGAGGCGATCAGAGAATGGAACCGGGGTGCGCTGGATGCGTTGGTCGCGCCCACGGACGAAGCGCCGCGCCTGATGCGCGAGCTTTCAAATGCATCACTTTCGCCAATCCGACCAGTGGAGAGAAAGAATGAGCAAGACGTCGGTTATGTTTTGCTCACGCGCTAAAGGGCGACGGTCGGTCGAAATGCTGGCTCGACTTTCGGGGGCGGAAATCTACTCTCGCCAGATGGGAAGCTGACAGCTTCCCCTACAGAAAAGCTGTTCGCCACATGCCCGAAGAAATTCCCAAGCGAGAAATGGAAGCGCTTTGGTGCCCGTGGCGAACTTTCTTTCCGAGGCGGCAAGAACAAGCGATGACGCCGCACACTTCGTAATCACACGGCGCAAGAATGCGTTTCTCATGATGAACCGGTATCCGTACGCGGTGGGTCACTTGATGGCGGTGCCGTACCGCAAGACGGCCGATCTTGCGGCGCTGGGTGAGAACGAAATTGTCGAGCTTTGGAATTTAGTGACGCATGCGCAAAGGCTGCTGCGCGCCACGATGAAAGCGCAAGGATTCAACGTCGGGCTGAACCTGGGCGAATGCGCGGGCGCGGGCATTGTGGATCACTTGCACGTGCACATTGTGCCGCGATGGAGCGGCGACACCAACTTTATGCCGATCCTTGCGGGCACTCGCACGCTTTCGGAAGGACTGCGCGGTCTTTATGACAAACTGATCGACGCGCAGGCGAAGATCGACATGGCGAAAGGCGCACGCGCATGAGCAATACTTCGTGGATCGAGCCGCCGCCGCCGCAAAGAGGGATGGGCTGTTTCGCAAAAGGCTGTCTCATCCTCGTTGTCTTTGTAATTGTCCTCGTGATCGCGTTCGTTGGCGGCTCTTACCTGGCCATTCGCTATCTCCGCAGCGAATATTTCGCGACGACACATGTGCAGTTGTCCACGAGCATGGCGACCGAACAGGAACAGGAAACGGTACGAGCCCGTTGGGACGCTTTTGAAAAAGCAGCGCATGCCGGTGAGCCGGCGCGGATCGAATTGACCGCGGATGATCTTAACGCGCTCATCGACTCCGAGCCGAAGTTGCGCGGCAAGGCGCATGTTTCCGTTGACAATGACGTCGGCCATTTGCAAGTGAGCATCCCACTCGCCGACGTAAGATGGCTGCGCGGACATTACATCAATGCCGAATGCACGGTGCAATCGGCCGCTGGCGGAAGTCCGGCCGACGCGCGGATCACGCGCATTGTTGTCAACGGCCGCTCGGTGGGAGAGGAAGTGCTGCGCTGGCAGTACCGATCGTGGTCCTTGCGCGGTTACATGTCCGATTGGTCGAACAATAACAATCTGGAGAGATTTGAGATCGAAGACGGCAAAGTGGTGCTGCAGACAAAAGAGGGCCGCTAACACTACTGCATGATTTCGCGCGCAAAAACGTTGAGCTGTCCGTCCTCTTGTTTGCGCACCTCGGTGATTTCGAGCGGACGCGCTTCATCGCGGTTCACGACAGAGCCTTGTCGCGGGGGAGGGTAACCGGCGGGAAACTCGACGATGATACGCGTTGGTGAGCCCGCGCCAAAGCGAAGCACAGTCTCGGTAAGTTTCGTTCGCGGGCGAAGAACGGCGCGGTTGGCATCGGCAAAATTGACGACGAATTGCCCCCGCAAGTAAATGCGCTCGCCGGCAAGTCCGCGCTCGGCAATATCTCGCAAGTCGCCTGGGCCGATAAGTCGACCGAGCGGCATTTTCCCCGCCGGAAAAGTTTTCCATGTCCCGCCGCCGGCGGTTGACGCCAGCGCCGCTCCGGAGGAATCAGCCGGGACCGGTTGAGCGGGCAACACCGGTCCTTCGGTTGCGTTCGGCGCCGGGGAAAGGAGCGCGACCGCGGGCGCAGCTGAAACGGCGGGCAGGGCCGTCGGCACGGGCGGCGCAGATGGCGGAGCGACGGCGATCGGCGACGGAATTGTCGGGCTAGACTTTTGGGCGACTGCCGGTTGCGTTGCGGTCGAAGCGGGAGGCGCGGCAGGCGGCGGCGACGTGAGCTTCTGTTTCTTTGTCAGTTTCCCGCGTCTCGGCAACGGCGTTGTTTTTGCCAGCTTTGCATTTCTTGGCGGAACCTGCGCGATCGGCGGCGCTTCGACTGCCTTGGCCGGCTCGATTCGAACCAATTCATTCTGCGCGGGAGGGGGCGTGCCGCTGGGTGGCAGGCCAATGATTGGCACCTGACCCTGAGGTCCCGCGGCCTGCCGTCGATAATTAACGTAGTGTAACTCGGCCCTTGTGCGCATTTGCTCTTTAAATAACGGCCAGCCCGCCGCGAGATTGAGATTGAGAGGTGGTTCAAGCGTGAACGTGCCCGGCCCGCGCGTGATTGTATAGGTGCCGTAAAGTAATGGGATGGCAGTGATCATAATGCGACCATCAGTCAGCCGCTCCGCGTGAATGACAGCGGAAAGATCGTGCGTGCGTTCGAGTTTGATTTCCAAACCAACATTGAGCGTTTGCTTCATCAACGGCGCGACGTCGGAGTCGGCCGGGTAAACGTGCTCCATGAGCAATTCGGCGTGATCGACTGCATTGGTGAGCGCGACCATCCCCGAGGTGAAAACATCGTTTGGCCCGAGTTCGCGGGCTTCCATCATGATGAATCGGCCGGTCACGTACGGCACCAAACCGGGCACCTGCGTGTAATTTCGAATATAATTGCGCGCTAATTGAGCATTGGCTTTGACAAGTTCGGCGGCGCCCATCGCGACATAGCGGTCGTAGAGCTGCTTTGCGTTCAGGAATTCGCCGGTCGGCGCGGCAGTTAACTCGAAGCGTTTCGGTGGCTCAATCTTGTGCAGCCTTTGCAGAATCCGATAACTCTCCGGCCGTTCCGGTTGATCGAAAATGTAAAAACTGCCGAGCCATGCGGCAAAGGCAAGCCCGGTCAGGAGCAGGATCGCCACCGTCCACGCAAAATAATTGATGCGGCGCCGCGGACGCGGGTACGGCTCTTCATAATTAAAACGGCCGTAGTCCATTTAACCGAAAGCGGGAAAATTCCTCGGTTTCAAGCCGGTCGCGCTGCTTCGAACGAGGAACCGCATCCGCAAGTGCGCGACGCATTGGGATTGACGATGTGAAACCCCACATCCGTCAAACCGTCGCGAAAATCCAGAGTAGCATCGCGCAAATATTGGGCGCTCTCATTGTCGATGAAAAACTCGAGCCCATCGCGTTGTACCACGGCGTCCGCCGCCTTTTTCTCACCCAGCGTCATCTCATAATGCAATCCCGAACAACCGCCCTTCACAATTTGAACGCGCAGTCCTTTGCCCGCTTTCGGCTGCCCTTTGAGCAAGTTGCGAAGCTGCCGCACTGCGTTTTCGGTGACGTTGATCATCTGTTTTTAAAGTACGGCGCGGGCCGGTCAAGTCAACCAATCCACCGAATCGAATTCGCAATCCGCATTCCTCATTCTACAATCTTCAATCAGATGAGCCGCATTCGATTGCTGCCGGAGATCGTCGCCAGCCAGGTCGCGGCCGGCGAAGTGGTGGAGCGCCCCGCTTCCGTGGTGAAAGAGCTCATCGAGAACAGCATCGACGCCGGCGCGCGTAGGATCGACATCTTGATTCGGCGCGGTGGAATTTCGCTCGTCCGCGTGATCGATGACGGCTGCGGCATGGATCGCGATGACGCGCTCCTTTCGCTCGAACGTCATGCCACGAGCAAGATTCGTTCGGCGGCAGATCTTCATGCGATTGCCACACTTGGATTTCGCGGAGAAGCTTTGCCAAGCATCGCGAGTGTTTCGCGCTTTCGACTGACGACGCGCGAAGCGGACGCTGTCGCCGGCACCGAAATCATCGTGAACGGCGGCAAGATCGACATTGTGCGCGACGGCGGCGAAGCACCTGGAACGCAAGTCGAGGTGCGTTCTCTTTTTTACAATCTGCCCGCCCGCCGGAAATTTCTTCGCTCGGAGAACACCGAAAGCCGGAATATCGAGCACCAGATCCACCTCCAGGCGATCGGACATCCCGAGATTGCTTTCACCTTTGTGCGCGACGATCGGCTCGTGTTTCAACTTCCGCGGGCGGCAAATCTCCATGACCGCATCCGGGACTTGCACGGAAACGAATTGCTCGAGCGGTTGCTTCCCTTGACCAGCGCCGGGCTGGGTAAGATCGACATCGGCGGATTGATCGGGCAGGCGGGCGTGAGCCGGCAAACGCGGGCACAGCAGCTCGTCTTTGTGAATGGCCGCGCGATTGAAAGCCCGGTGGTCACGGCGGGATTGCGCGAGGGCTATCATACCGCGCTCATGAAAGGGCAATTTCCCTTAACGTTCCTTTTCTTAAATCTCGATCCAGCGTCGGTGGATGTGAACGTCCATCCGGCAAAACGCGAGGTCCGGTTTCGCGATCCAACCGGGGTGCGCGAGGCCGTGGTCAATTCTATTCGGCGCGCGCTCGAAGGTGGACGCGGCGACTGGCAGGAGAAATTTCGCGCACCAAATATCTCGCCATCATCAGCGCTGCCGATCGAACGGGAGACGCGACCAATCGAAGTGCAGCCTGCGTTTGCGCAGCAAACAATCGAGACGCTGCCGCGTGTCGCGCCGAGCGGGTTCGAGGGGCCCCGTAAAGTACCGGACACGACGACGCCTGCCGAAGAGAGGATCGACAAGAAGGTTCCTCAGGAATTTCAGATCATCGGCGTTTTGAACAAACTTTACGTCTTGATGGAGAATGCGGACGGGCTCGTCCTGGTCGATCAGCATGCGGCGCATGAGCGCATTCTTTTTGAGGAATTGCGCCGGCGAATGGAGGAACAGGGTGTTCCCTCCCAGAAATTGCTGCTTCCTCAAACTTTCGATCTCTCCCCGCGCGACGCCGAATGGGTCGAGCGCAACATGTCGATTTTGCAAAAAATGGGAATCGGTATCGAAGGGTTCGGACCGAACACTTTCAAGATCGACTGTCTGCCGGCATTCTTGAAAACGTCCGATCCGGTCAGCTTCATGCAGCGAGTCGTCGATGATCTCAAGAGCGCGAGCAACAGCAGCTCACCATTGCGTCTGGGCGAAGAGACGATCGCAAAAACGGTTTGCCGTCATGCCGTGAAAGCCAATGATCCGCTGCGCTATCTCGAAGTTGAAAAACTCATCCAGGATTTGCTTGGCTGCGATCTGCCTTATTGCTGTCCGCACGGACGGCCGACGATGATTCAAATTTCGCTGGCGGAGTTGGAGAAGAAATTCGGCCGGCGAAGTGCGATCCAAACTTAAGCGTGGCCGAAGCTTGGAAGTTGGAAGTTGAAGGTTGGACGCTGGACGTTCAACCTTCCCTCGGATGAAGGAGAACGAAAAAGCCGCGCTCATCACCGGAATCGGAGGCCAAGATGGTTCCTACCTGACCGAGCTACTCCTGGAAAAAAATTATACCGTTCATGGAATGGTGCGGCGCACGAGCAATTTGCTGCGCTCACGCATCGAGCACCTGCGGCGCGATGAGAAGATTTACGGCCAACGATTTTTTTTGCATTATGGCGATCTATCGGACGGAACAACGTTACGCCGCATTTTCCGCAACGTGCGCCCGACTGAGCTTTATCATCTGGCGGGACAAAGCCATGTCGGCCTGAGTTTCGAAATCCCTGAATCCACCTGCGAAGAGGCGGGAATGGCGACGCTGCGCTTGCTCGAGATCGCGCGGGATCAGCCCGCGCCGGTGCGATTCTACCACGCATCAAGCTCGGAAATTTTTGGCAATGCAGCTGAAACACCGCAAACGGAGAACACCCCGATGTTTCCGGCCAGCCCTTACGGCTGCGCCAAAGCGTTCGCCACACAACTGGCGCGCGTTTACCGGCAATCGTACGGGCTGTTTGTTTGCAACGGTATTCTCTATAATCACGAATCGCCGCGGCGCGGCGAGAATTTTGTTACGCGTAAGATCGCGCGCGGGGTCGCGCGGATTGCGCGCGGACTGGATGTGGATCTTGTCCTGGGCAATCTGGAGAGCCGGCGAGACTGGGGCCGCGCCCAGGATTACGTCAGAGCCATGTGGCTGATGCTGCAACATAAAACCGCGGACGATTACATCGTGGCGACCGGTGAAACGCATTCTGTGCGCGAATTTGTTGAGGCCGCCTTCGCCGTTGTCGATCTTCCCTGGAAAAAATATGTGAAGCGCGATCCCTCTTTCGATCGTCCAATCGAGCCGGCGAGTCTGGTCGGTTGTGCGGACAAGATCCGCCGGGTGCTGGGTGGAAGCCGACCGGAACTTTTCCGCAGCTGGTACGTAAGATGGTCGAGGCCGAACTGGCGGCGATCGAAGTAAAAAGTGGAAAGTAGAAATTAAAGAAGAGGAGAAATTTTTAATGCACGATTTTCTCTTATCGATCTTGCTCGGCATCGTTGAAGGGCTCACCGAATTCCTCCCCGTGAGCTCGACCGCGCATCTCCGGATTGTTGAGGCGCTCCTCAATCTCGATCTCCACGATAGCTTTTGGAAGATGTACACGATCGTGATCCAGTTGGGCGCGATCCTGGCGTTGCCAGTTTATTTTTGGCAACGGATCATTCAATTCCTCGGCACATTTCCGAGGGGCGAACGCGGCGACCGCAACTTTGTTACTCATCCGCTCAGTCTCACGATGATCGCTTTCGTGGTCACGGCGCTTCCTGCATGGGCGTTGACAAAGTTGATTGGTAAAAATTTGGAAAGCTTGACGGTCATGGCGCTGGCGCTGCTCATCGGCGGGATCGTGATGTGGATTGTCGATATAACTTTTACGCGCCCGCGCGTGACGCACATGGAAGAAATGAATTTGCCCCAAGCGGTGTGGATCGGCGCGGTGCAGATCCTTTCCGCGGTTTTTCCCGGCACGTCGCGGTCGATGTCCACGATCGCGGCCGGACAAGTGGCCGGTCTCTCGCGGCCGGCTGCCCTCGAGTTTTCTTTCTTTCTTTCCATGCCGACGATGATTGTGGCGACCTTGTACGATCTTTACAAAACGCTCGCGCCCAATCGCAATTTCGCAACGGAAGGTAATCTGGCGCCGCTGACGGTGAATACGCACCAATGGGTTTTGCTCGCGATCGGCTTCGTTGTTTCGTTCATCGTCGCGCTCGGTGTGGTCGCCTGGTTTATACGCTGGGTGCGCACCCGAGGCTTTGCACCGTTCGCCGTTTACCGGATCGCGCTCGGAGCCATCATTTTGTTGGGGCTTGCCTTGCGTGGTGTAAGCTAAAATCGACTGCCAATGGAAAACGACGCAATCCTTCCCGATCTGCAAAGCTGCCTGCTTTGCGAAGATGTCCGTTGTGAATTCAACGGAATGCAGACGCTGATCGGCGTGATTAACGTTATCCCAGCGCCGGCCCTGCCAATCAATTGCTTGCGTCTTTGCATCTGGGCGCGTTGGTGCAGCGGGGCGGGAAAATTCCGACAAAAGTCGCGAATCGTGGGAGTGGATGAACAACAGGTCATTGCTCAGGCGGAAGTGGAGTTCGTGCTCAAGGAGATGGAAGGGCATGCGACGAACGTGCATTACTTCGGAGGCGTTCAGTTTCAGCAGTACGGGTTGCATCACGTCGAGATTTATCTCGAGGACGAGTTGCGATTGCGCTTTCCGCTTCCGGTGGTGCGGATCGCCGCGAAATAGCGGTTAAGTTCCAAGCTTTCTATAAATCGGCGCTTGCCATGAAGGATGAATTCCTCTATGACGGGCGCTTTCGATGCGGGAAAAATTTCTTGCCGGAGTTTTATGCGGGTTTGCTGTTCTCACGCAAAGCCGCGCACAGGAAGTAGAAGTTCCGCGAGAGAGCAGTGCAAAAGTTGCCACGTCGGCCACTCTTCCGGAAGAACCGAAGACGCAAACTCGCGTGGAGCAGACGAACATTTCTCAACCACCTGACCTTACGGCCGAGCAAATGCGAAAGGCGGGATCGCTCGCGGCTGAGCGATTGAAAAGAGAATCTCAGCCCGAGCGAACGAGCACACCGGAGACGCCCAAGCCGCAGACGACGAAGCCGGAAATTGTTCGACCGATAGATCGACCAACACGCGAGAAAGAACCAATTGCTGCCGAGCAAATGGCTTTCCACGGCGACACTGCATTTACGAAATTAGCGGACGGTTTCGATTTTCCAGTGGGGAGACCGGACGCACAAGGTTACTGCAAAGCGCGCGGCTTCCAATCGCAGGGGCATCCGGGCGAGGATTGGGACGGAAGCGGCGGCGGCAACACCGACTTGGGCGATCCGATCTATAGCATTAGCAATGGTGTCGTTGTGTTCGCGCGCGATTGTCACATGGGCTGGGGAAACGTCGTGATCGTGCGACATGCTTATCGTGAAGGCGGCAGCATTAAAAATATCGACTCACTTTACGGCCATCTCGATCGGATCCTTGTGCATCGCGGCCAGCGGGTAGCGCGGGGCGAGCAGGTCGGGACGATGGGTACGGCGCACGGTCTTTACGATGCGCATCTTCATCTCGAAATCCGCAAGAACATCGAGATCGGAATGAGCCGGGCCGCGTTTGCGTGCGACTCCAGCAATTACTACGATCCCAGCCAATTCATTCTCTCTCATCGACATCTTCAGACGGGTTGGGGCAAATATCGCATCGCGATGAACACCTTTGCGCATGATGCGCTTATCGATTGGGACAATGCCCGAAATTATTCGCACGATAGTGGCGGAACCAATGAGTCGGCCGCCGCCTTGAAAAAGGCAGTCGCGTCGCAGCATTAAACTGCGGCGCTGAAATAATTGGGGGACGGACCCGCTGTCGTCTCCCAATTGTGATTTAAATGCGGCCAGCCAGAGCAAGGATCAGCACGACCAATAAAATCAGGCCGATCCCGCCGCTCGGATAATAACCCCAGCCCGAACTGTATGGCCAGGCCGGGAAAGCTCCGATCAGGAGAAGCACGAGGATAATCAGCAGAATTGTGCGCATTCGCGAAGGCTATTTGTGTCCACGGTCAGATGGCAATCCTTATCTTCGGTCTCCATAAGTGGGAGCGGGCGGGAGCGACTGAAAAGATCGACAAGTAATCGGGACCAAAATGTCTTGCAGTGGTCTCGCGCCAACCTATTGTTCGTCCGCACTCCCGAGTGAATTCGGCCGGATGCATCGGGAAAATTTTTTGCCTGTTTCGAATTCCGATGGCGAACACGATTCTAATCGGCGCGCAATGGGGCGACGAAGGGAAGGGGAAAATCATCGATGTGCTCACGGCAAAAGCCGACGTCGTCGTCCGCAGCCAGGGCGGGAACAATGCGGGCCACACCGTGATCCATCGTGGCGCCAAATACATCCTGCACATGATCCCGTCGGGAATTCTCCGGCGCGGGAAGACGTGCGTGATCGGCAACGGCGTAGTGATCGATCCAATCGCGCTCCTCTCCGAGATGGACAGCTTGCGCAAATTGGGGATCAAAATTGGAAAAAACTTGCTGATCAGTGATTGCGCCCATCTCGTTTTGCCTTATCACCGCGTCATCGACGAACAGCGTGAGCTGCGCAAAGGCCGCGCGAAAATAGGGACGACCAAACGCGGGATCGGCCCGGCCTATGGCGATAAAGCCGCCCGCACTGGACTGCGCGTTTCCGATTTGATGCAACCGATCCTTTTCTCAAAAAAGTTGCAGGCCAAAATTGTCGAGAACAACAGCATTCTCCAGGCCCTCGGTGCAAAGCCGATCAGTTTTCGCGAGGTGAACGAGGTTTATCTGGCGGCGGGGGAAAAGTTGCGCCCGTTCGTTTGCAACACGGTAGTTTATCTTCATCGCGCTCTTCAGCGCGGCAAGGAAATTCTCTTTGAAGGCGCACAAGGGACGTTTCTCGATATCGATCACGGCACTTATCCATACGTGACTTCATCAAATACGACTGCGGGCGGCGCGTGCACGGGCACGGGAGTACCGCCGCACCGGATGGACCGCGTGGTAGGAGTGATGAAAGCGTATACGACACGCGTAGGCGAAGGGGCGTTGCCCACCGAAGATCGACAATTAGCCGCAACGCTTCACAAACTGGGCCGCGAATTTGGAGCGACAACCGGGCGTGCCCGCCGCTGCGGCTGGTTTGATGCCGTGGCCACGCGTTATGCAACGATGATTAACGGCATCGACGAGCTTGCCATCACAAACCTGGACGGGCTCGACCATGTCGATCCTATCCGTGTTTGTGTGGCGTATCGGCTGAATCGAAAACGTCTGGATGTTCCACCGTGCGATGCGGCACAGCTCGATAATTGCGACCCGATTTACAAAGAAATGCCCGGCTGGAATCAATCCACGCATTCAGCGAGAAAACTTTCGCAACTTCCTTTAGCAGCAAAAGATTACATCAAATACATTTCCGCACTCACCGGAGCCAAATTATCGATCGTCAGTGTCGGGCCGGCTCGCGGTGAAACGATTATTTTGTAGCCGTGGCCTCCATGAAATCTGTTCCCCGGCACGTCGCCATCATCATGGACGGCAATGGTCGATGGGCAAGGGCGCGCGGTCTCCCGCGGATCAAAGGACATGAACAAGGAGCGCAGGCCGCGCGCGAATGCGTGGAAGGCTGCGGCGAACTCAAGATTGAATACCTCACTCTTTACGCTTTTTCCGCCGAAAACTGGCAACGCCCGAAAAGCGAGGTCTTCGCCCTAATGCGCCTGCTCGAGAAATTTTTAAAGGAAAAAACGCCCGAACTGGTCGAGAAAAATGTTCGCCTTCAGGCAATCGGCCGGTTGACCGACCTTCCCGGGACTTGCCAGGAGCAACTTCACAAAACGATCGAGCTAACCGCCGGCAACAATGGACTCACGCTGATTCTGGCGCTCAGTTACGGCGGCCGTCTGGAAATCATCGATGGAATCAAAAGCCTGCTTCGCGCGGTCGAGCTCGGCCACATCGACAAGGCGATGATCGACGTTGAGATGTTCAGCAAACATCTCTATACGCGATATTATCCCGATCCCGATTTGCTCATCCGCACCTCGGGCGAAATGCGCTTGTCGAACTTTCTCCTTTGGCAGCTTTCTTACACGGAAATGTATGTGACGCCGAAACTGTGGCCCGATTTCACAAAAAAGGACCTCTTCGCTGCGGTTGAAGAATATGGGCGAAGACAACGCCGCTACGGCGCAGTCGAATAATTTGTAGCGGCGGTCTGTGACCGTCGGATGTTTTTATTCGGCACTCGCAGAGCGCCGCTACAGGTTCAGACAAACGCTTCCGCTACCGAATCGGCCAGCGATTTTCCAGCGGTTGTCAGCACGAAATTGCCATTTGATTGTCGAAGCAAACCGAGCGCGACGAACTCTTGCGTTTCCTTCGGCCATGCTTGGAGCGATTCCGCCGAGATCCCTTCAACGGTACGCAATGAAAAAGCGATTCGCTCGGCGCGCTTCATTTCGGGAGTGAGTTGCTCCATTGTCCCAATGGCCGATTTCCCCGATAAAATCCGGCCGGCGTAATCGCGATAATCAGAAACGTTCTGCCAGCGCTGTGGCCCGCGGGTCGAAAATGCGCTTGGACCGATCCCAAGATAATCTTCGCCCGCCCAGTAAGCGCTATTGTGTGCCGAGGAGAAGCCGGGCCGCGCGTAGTTCGAGATTTCGTAATGTTCGTAGCCCGCATTTTGCAAGATCGACATCGTCATTTCGAACAACTGCGCGTCGACATCTGGATCGGCGTGGAACTCGCCGCGGGCCTGCCGGAGGAAAAATTCCGTGTCCTCCTCGTAAGTCAGACAGTAGGCAGAGATATGTTCGGGTTGCAGGCTGATCGTTTTCTCCAGGGTCGAGCGCCACTGCGGCGTGGTTTGACCCGGCAGCCCAAACATAAGATCGACATTTATATTCGTGAATCCTGCCGCGCGCAGAATGGAAAATGACTTCTCCGCCTGCGGCGCATTGTGTTCGCGCCCGAGAATTTTTAGCATTTCCTCGTCCCATGATTGCACGCCGAGACTGATTCGATTCACACCGTGCTCCAGAAACAAAGCAGCCTTGCGCGGGGAGACGCTTCCGGGATTCGCTTCCACCGTCCATTCTGTCAATGTCGAGAGATCGAGCAGGGCGCGAAAGCCTTTGAGCAGACGTTCAACCTGCGAAGTGGTGAGAGCGGTTGGCGTGCCGCCACCGAAGTAAATTGTCGATGGAAGGAGATGTCGATCTTGGGTGTGGTGCTTAAGTTCGCACAACACCGCTTCACAGAAGCGCTCGGTTTGTGATCGATCGAGCAGCTCTTTGTAAAACGCGCAGTACGGGCAAATGCGCGCACAAAACGGGATGTGCAGATAGAGGTGTCGAATCGGAGCGGGCGCCGGTTCTGATTTGCCGCAGTTGTGATTCTTCCTGTTGTTCATAGAGTCCGTTGCCATCTCTCAGGTCGTTGTCGATGCGAAACGTAGCCCTTGTTTTTTTGTGCGCCATCACGTTCGCGCAAGCGCAAGAACCACGGCCAACGCCTGCTCCGTCCATCGTTTACGCCGTGCACGATCCGGATGCGATTAAAGATTACGAAGCAAATCCGCGCGTCCTGCACGCTATGGTGGATCGACTCGTTCTCGCTGCGACCGGGCAATCGGAAGTGGCCACGGCGTGGGCAACGCTGGTTTCTCCGAATGACAAGATTGGAATCAAAATCTCAGCGGCAGGCGGCGAACTTTTCACGACGCACCATGATGTGGTCAACGCGATCGTCGATGGTCTGGCCGCGGCCGGACATTCACGCGGCAGCATCATCGTGTGGGATCGCTCGCTCGGCGGAATCAAGGACGCGGGTTATCGGCCAGGCTCCGACGGTTATCAATTGAAAGCGATTGCGCCGCGCGATGGCTACGATGCCAAGGCGGTTCTTTCCGCGCCGTTCATCGGGAAATTGGTGTGGGGCGATCTCGAGTATCAGGGAAACAAAGGGAAAATGCCGCTTCTTTCCGATACGGAGAACACGAGCAACTTAAGTCATTTCTCGCGCATCCTTTCGGCTGAGGTCACAAAAATCATCAACGTTCCGGTGATGAGCAGCAGTGAAACCAACGGCATCGCCGGTTGTCTCTACAACGTGACGATCCCGAACATCGACAACTGGCGCCGTTTTACCCAGGGCTTCGGTTTTGGCGCGGGGAGCATCGCGGAAATTTACAGCACTCCGCTGATCGCAAAGAAAGTCGTGCTTAATTTGATGGACGGTCTGGTCGCGCAATATGCGGGAGGGCCGCAGTCGCAGCCGAACTACGCGCTGCATCACGCCACGCTCTACGCGAGCAAGGACCCAGTGGCGCTGGACGTCGTTGCGTTGAAACGATTGGAGCAATGGCGCGCTCGCTCCAGCCTGCCGGCCATCGGTCACATGGCGGATTACGTAAAGGTTGCGGGCCAGCTCGGTCTGGGAAACTCGGACCCGAATCGCATCGAGATCAAGAATGCAGGGCGCTGAATTTTGCGTGTGACAGTTTATAAAGCACGGAACTAATAAAATGGCTTCCTCGCGATTTCACAGCCTGCTCCTGCGCTCAGTTTCGCGATCGTTCTACCCGTCCATTCGTATTTTGCCGGCGCGACTGCGTGAACCGGTGGCGCTGGCCTATTTGCTGGCGCGGACGACGGATACCGTGGCAGACACCGCGCGAATTTCGGGGACGCTGCGAGCGGAGACCCTTCAAACATTATCGAACGTGATCCAAGGCAAAGCTCCGCAAGGCTCCCTTGATTCGCTCGCCGCGGCGAGCTCACCCGGTCGGGTCGCTCATCCACCTCGCTCGGCTCCCGTCGGCTCGATTGTCCATCTTGTCGCGTCGTTCGCGCCGTTGCAGGAAAATGCGAACGAGCGAGCGCTCGTTGAATCTTTGCCCCATTGTTTGGAATGGCTGGACCAGCTGAGCGCGGCTGACCGTAACGACGTTTGTGCCGTGCTTGAGAAAATCACCCGGGGCCAAACGTTCGATCTGCAATATTTCGATAACCCCGCCAACATTTGTGCGCTCGCCACCGCAGCCGATCTGGATGAATACACGTTTCTGGTCGCGGGTTGTGTCGGGGAATTCTGGACGCGGCTTTGCTTTCGGCATCTCCCGAAGTTCGCGGAGCTGGGCGAACACGAGATGCTCGATCTCGGGAAGCGCTACGGAATGGGACTTCAGTTGATTAACATCCTGCGCGATGCCGGTTCCGATCTTCGAGCCGGACGATGTTATTTTCCGGAGGATGAATTGGCCGCGGTCCATTTGGGCGCGGCGCAAATTGTTCGCGAGCCGGATCGCTTTCAACCAATCTATCAAAAGTGGGCTGAAAAGGCCGAGCGCGGGCTCGCGGCGGGAATGCAATATTCGCGGGCGATTCGAAATCGACGGGTCCGCGCCGCGACGGTTCTGCCGGCGCTGATCGGCGCGCGCACCGTCGCGCTTTTGCGCGACGCGGGTCGCACGGCGTTGCAGCGCAAGGTCAAAGTCCGACGCCGCGAAGTGCGCGGGATGATTGCCTCGGTCGCCATCACGCTCGCGGCACGGTCACAGATTGACGAGATGTTTCGCCGCTTTTCGAAACTGTAGGGGCGAGCTATGACCGCCGAGCGAATTAATGCGACGCTCACAGAGCGCCGCTACAGAAAATAATTTCGTTGTTTCTCCGTGATCGGTCGTTCCAGGCGCTCCAGCACTTGAAGCATGTCTTCCCAGACTTTCCGTTTTTCCGAAGGTGCCTGGTTTCGCAGCAAATACGCCGGGTGATAAGTAATCATCAACGGCGTCCCGTTGTAAGAGTGCCATCTGCCGCGTAATTCCCGCATCGTCCCGCGCGTCCCGAGCATGCCTTCGACGGCCACGGCGCCGAGCGCGACCAGGACCTTCGGTTGAATAATGTCGATCTGTTCGACCAGATACGGCCGGCAGGTTTGCATCTCGAGTGGTGTCGGCGCCCGATTTCCAAATGAGCCGGGCGGCATATCCGGCCGGCATTTGAGAATGTTCGCGATATAAACGTCCTCGCGCGCAAAACCCATTGCCTTGATGATTTTCGTGAGCAGCTGTCCGGCGCGTCCGACGAACGGTTCGCCTTGCGCGTCCTCATCCGCGCCAGGCGCTTCGCCGATGAACATAATCTCAGCGTCCGGATTTCCTACGCCGAAAACCGTCTGCGTTCGCGAGCAGGCGAGGTGCGGACACTTGGTGCAAACGCGAACGCGTTCACGGACCGGCGCGAGCAGCGTGGCCTTATCGGGAACACTGCGGTAGAGGCGCGTGAGCGAGATTCTCGATGCGCGCGGCAATCGATCCCTCGTCTCGCGAATTTTCTCCAGCGCCGCGATGACGAGATCAAGAGCAGGTTCCTGCATCCAGGACGATCATCCAAAATTTTGCGCACAACCGCAAATCCTTTGATGATGTCGAAATGAATGCGCGACTTTCGGATTACGATTATGATCTGCCGTCCGACCTGATCGCGCAGCGACCGCTTCCGCGCCGCGACGCGTCCCGCATGATGGTTCTGCGTCGCGCTGCGCAGACAATTGAACATCGACAATTCACTGAATTAAAAACGCTGCTCAATTCGGGCGACCTGCTCGTTCTGAACGACACCCGAGTACTTTCGGCGAGAAAATTTTCCGATGATGGCGCGATTGAGTTCTTGTTTACGGAACGTATCGGTTCGGGGCGCTGGAAATGTCTGGTCAAACCTGGGCGAAAAATGCGCCTCGGCGCGACCTCTAAGATCGACAATGCGATTTTGCGCGTCGAGGAAATCTCGCCCGAGGGCGAGCGCATCGTGTCGCTAAGTGAAGACGTCGATCTTTATGCTAGCGGTTCAATGCCTTTACCGCCGTACATTGGGCGCGAAAGCGACGCTGAGGACGAGAGGCGTTACCAGACGATTTTTGCCGACGGGCCCGGCGCGCTGGCCGCGCCAACCGCCGGCCTTCACTTCACCCGGGAAATTCTCGACGAAATTCCTCATGCATTCGTGACCTTGCATGTCGGCACCGGAACATTTTTGCCGGTGCGATCGGAAAACATCCGCGCGCATCGCATGCATCCCGAGCAATTTTCTATTTCACCGGAGGCCGCCGAGAAGATCGACAATGCAAAACGGACTCTCGCGGTCGGAACAACAACAGTGCGGGTGCTGGAATCGGCGCGTCGTCAAAATGGGAAATTGCTTCCGCAAGCCGGCTCGAGCGATCTTTTCATTTACCCGCCTTATCGCTTCCGGTATGTCGATCTTCTTTTCACGAATTTTCATCTGCCGCGCTCGACGCTGCTCATGCTGGTGTGTGCATTCGCGGGACGGGATTTCGTTCTTGCCGCGTATCAGGAAGCAATCCGCGAGCGCTATCGTTTCTACAGCTATGGCGACTGCATGTTGATTCTGTAGGGGAAGCTGTCGGCTTCCCATGGGACGAAAACGTCGTCCCCCTACAGATTTTCTTCCGTTGTGTTATTCTCCGCGCGAATGGACGATGTCGATCAACCGAAAGGCGAGCTTGTCATTCAGACGATCGCGATGCCGAAGGACACGAATCCGAACGGCGACATTTTCGGCGGCTGGTTAATGTCGCAAATGGATTTGGGCAGCGGCATTCTCGCTGCGAAAACGGCGCAGGCCCGCGTCGTCACGGTGGCGATGAAAGGGATGTCGTTCCTTCATCCTGTGCGCGTGGGGGACACCGTTGCGTGTTACGCCTGGGTCGAGCGAATCGGCCGCACTTCGATGACCATTCCTGTGGAAGTTTGGGTGACGCGTTACATGACCGGCGAGCAACTCCGCGTCACGCATGGCGTTTTCACTTACGTCGCGGTTGATGACGCCGGAAAACCGATCCCGGTAAAACGCGCGCCAACTTGACGAATTCGCTATTGCTCGGTTTGCGAATCGCTCGTCGTTACCGATTGTGGCGAAGGCGCAGCATCAACGACGTCGGCGCTGACTTTATTCTCCGAAGGCGCGGAAGGGAGTAGGGCCATTTGCGGCATTTTCATTTTCGATCTTTGACGGTCGCGCGTGTAGCTGCATTTTCTCACGTATTTTTCGTAGGCGAGTTGTTGGCGTCCGCTTTTGGTAAAGTGTGCACAACCGGGCAGAATCAGACAAACGACCAAGATGACGGCCAATGATTTGAGAATTCGTTCCAGCATTCTTTCCATGGAGCAGAACTCGTGCGAAGCGACGCTCTCCGCGTCGTGGCCGCCTGGCACTGCGCTCTTTGCAGGAGACGCTTTCCCCGTTAATTGGGATCGATGACGAAATTCGCTTATCTCTTCGAGCGGTTTCCTTCGTTTTCACAAACCTTCTGCTATCGAGAGGTCGCTGAGCTGGATCGACAAGGCCTGACCCCGCCCATTTTCTCGATTCGTAAGCCGAAGGACGAGCCGCCGCAGGATTGGGACGAGCGCATTATAAACCGTGTCCATTATCTGCCCGGGGAAAAGGAGTTGTTGGACGACGTCCATCGAGCTTCGAAAAAGGGAAACCTAACGGGAGAGATCGTGGCCGCGCTTGATGAATGGGAACGGCGAACCGATTTTCTCCGTCTTTATCAGGCGATTTATATTGGGTTGCGCCTGCCCAATCTCGGAATTCGCCACGTCCACGCGCACTTCGCCGGTCTCGCCGCGCGCACCGCTTGTTGGATCGACAAGTTCTTCGGCATCAATTTCAGCTTTACCGCGCACGCAAACGACATTTTCACGCCGCGAAACTTCGAAATCGGCCTCGATAAACTTGTCGATGCCGCGCGCGCCATCGTTACCGAGACCGACTACGCAGCAAAGTTTTTAAAAGAGCGCTTTCCAGACCGCGCGGACCGAATCCATCGCATTTACAACGGATTAAAGCTCGCTGAATTCAAGCCGGCCGGTTTCTCGGCCGCGCCGCCGTCGATCGTCGCCATTGGCCGTTTGATCGACAAAAAGGGATTCGGTGATTTGATCCACGCCTGTCGAGTACTCAAAGACCGCGGAAAATTATTTCGCTGCGAGATCATTGGCGAAGGCCCCCTCGAAAAAGAATTGCGCCGGCAGATCGACCGATTCGATCTGCAAAATTGCGTTCAGCTGCTCGGGGCAAAACCGCAACGTGAAATCGCGGAGCATTTGGCGGCGGGAACAGTTTTTGTCCTGCCGAGCGTGATCGGTGCCGACGGCGGCATGGATAATCTGCCCACCGTAATCATGGAAGCGATGGCGACGGGATTGCCGGTCATTTCGACCGCGATCGGCGGAATTCCAGAAATGGTCATTGAAAATGAGACGGGAATTCTTGTGCCTCCTCATGATGCCGGTGCGCTCGGCCGCGCCATTGAAAAGGTGATCGTCGATCTTTCACTCGCGCGGCGCCTGGGTGAGCAGGGGCGGGAACGCGCCAGCCAACTTTTTTCGATCGAGAAAAATGCGCGTTCGCTAATTCGGATTTTCGAAGAGCTCGCCGATTCGAAGATCGACAATCTCAAAGCAGATCGCGAACGCAGTTGACCGCGCGCAGATAAACATGGTGCGGCCCGCCGCGCATCAGCTCCTGGCCCATCAACTCGACCGGGTCATTGCTTTGTCCCGGCATTAATTGCGGGACTGGCTTTTCGTCCCGGCCGCTCCGTGAAACCTCGAGAAGATCCCCGCATTGCGCCGGTGCTACCCTGAACTGGATACCGGTCGAGTTCATCGTGGTTTCGCCAATCGGGCTGCCTTTTCGTTCGCGCAATTCGACGTCAATCTTACGATTATTTGCGTCCAGAAATCTGCAGCTCCCATTGCGCGCCGGCTCATTGACCTTCCAATTTAGCTGCGCGCCTAGCCAGCCGACCAAAAGGATGGCCGTCGATTTAAATCCGGGCGCGAAATCGACGCTTAGATTTTCGATTTCGGCGAAATGGTGGTGCGAGGCCGGATGATCGAAAAATTGCGCGATCGCAAAACGGACTTTGTCCAGCCGCGTCCAATTCAAATCGCAAAGCACGACGCGCTGTCGTGCCTCTTGCTGCGCCGTCTCGACGAGCCGCATTTGTGCAGCAAAACTGCTCCACGTTTGGCTGTCGTAAATGAGCCGGTCGACCCACGCCCATAGCTGAGGGTCCATCGGGTCATGAAATTCGTCTTGCCACCAAAGATAAAAAGGCAGGTCCGAATCGAGATGCGAGAAAACGATGCTCGGCATCAGATTCGTGCAAGGCCCTTCAAGTCGAAATGAGAGCTGCTCGGAGCAGATCTTTTTGCCCCCAGCACGGCTGATGTGGCAGTGCGCGCTGAGCCAAGCTTCAACACGATTCTCCTTCGCTTTGCAATTCGCGCCAATGACAATCGCGCGGCAAGCGTGATTCTGCGCGATCTTCGCGATGATCTGCGTATTCTTTTCGAGCGAGCCGGGCGCTTCGCTGTAAATGGCAAGATTAATCAGCGACGCGCGGGTCATCGAGCCTTCGCTCTCTGCCCAAAGCTTTTTCAGCTCCTTGTCGATTTTGCCGATCTCGACAGCGAGCCCGAGCGAATAATTTTCAGCGATTGCAGGCATACGTCACAATCTCCTCCAGGCGCGTCCATCGCGCGCGAGTAGATCGTCGGCTTCTTCCGGGCCCCACGAGCCGGCCGGATAAAAAAACAAATCAGGCGCATCTTTTTTCGCGACCCACGCATTTTCAATGATGTCGATAAAAGCCCACGCTTCCTCGACTTCATCGCGCCGGGCAAAGAGAGTGGCATCGCCACTCATGGCATCGAGCAGCAAACGTTCGTATGCCTCCGGGCTGGCTTTGCCGAACGAAGTTCCGTAATGAAAATCCATTTTCACCGGCTGGATGCGGAAGCTGGTGCCCGGCATTTTTGCCTGCATGCGCAATGAAATTCCTTCATCCGGCTGAATCCGAATAACGAGTACGTTTTGGTCGAGTGTTACGGTTTCCTTGTTAAACAAAACGGCGGGCGCTTTTTTGAAGTGCACGGAAATCTCAGTGCCCGATTTGGGAAGCCGTTTCCCGACGCGCATGTAAATCGGGAGGTCCGACCAGCGCCAGTTGTCGATGTACAAACGCAAGGCCACGAACGTTTCCGTTGTGGAATCTGTTTTGACTTTTTCTTCCTCCCGGTAACCGGCGACCGATTTGCCGTTGATCGCCCCCTGCGCGTACTGGCCGCGCACAACGGCCGAGGCGATTTCACCCGGAGAAAAACGGCGAAGCGAACGAACAACCTTCACTTTTTCATCACGGATGCTATCGGCGCTCAAATCGGTGGGCGGCTCCATCGCGACGAGACAGAGCAGTTGGAGCAAATGATTCTGCACCATGTCGCGCAACGCGCCCGCGCCTTCGTAGTAACCGGCGCGACCTTCGACTCCGAGCGTTTCCGCGGCGGTAATTTGGACATGATCGACATAGTGCCTGTTCCAAAGCGGCGCGAAGATCGCATTCGCAAAGCGCAGCACCAGAATGTTCTGGGCTGTTTCTTTCCCGAGAAAATGATCGATCCGATAGGTTTGTTCTTCTGCGAAAGAATTGCGGACGATGCGATTGAGTTCGCGCGCGGACGCAAGATCGGTTCCGAACGGTTTTTCGACGATAACCCGCGCCCAGCTCCCTTCGCACGTTTTGTTCAAACCTGCCGCCTTCAAGTTTTTCAGGATCGGTTCGAACTGATCAGGCGCGGCCGCGAAATAAAAAAGACGATTGCCGCGTGTGCCCCGCTGCTTGTCGATCTTGTCCAGACGTTGCGCCAAACTTTTGTAGCCGGACTCGTCTTCAAATTCGCTCTGGTGATAAAAAATGGATTGCGCGAAAGTTTTCCAGATTTCGTCCCGCACCGTTTGCCGGGAGAATTTTCGTGTCGCGTCCTCGAGCTCGCGTCGAAATTCGTCATCGCTTTTTTCGCGACGCGCAAAGCCAACGACCGCGACCGCGGGCGGCAGCTCGCCGTCGGCCGCGAGATTGTAGAGAGCGGGGATGAGCTTGCGATGAGTGAGGTCGCCGGTCGCGCCGAAAATCACGATGCTGCATAGCTGTGGCACGGCGCGGTTGGACAGACCTTCGCGCAACGGGTTTGTTTGCTGTTGTTCGCTAGTCCGGTTCATCGTTGGAGCGTCCGCAAATTACGCAGATTTCCGGAGATTATGTAAGGCGAATCTTCTCCAGCGGCGGTCTATGACCGCCGGGCCAGTGATGCGACGCTCATAGAGCGCCGCTACAACTACGAGGGAATCGGAAATCTTCGCGTTAACTCGCGCACTTTCGCGCGCACGCGCTCCAGTGCACCTGCGTCCGCTCGCTTCTCCAGCGCTTCTGCGATCAAGTCCGCAATCTCGAGCATGTCCTCTTCTTTCATGCCGCGCGTGGTCACAGCTGGCGTGCCGATGCGGATTCCACCCGGTTTGAAAATCGGATAGGTGTCGAAGGGGATCGCGTTCTTGTTCACGGTGATGCCAGCGCAATCGAGAACGTCCTGCGCCTCCTTGCCGTTAATCTCCCTCGGTCGAAGATCGACGAGCATGAGGTGATTGTCGGTGCCGCCGGAAACGATGCGATAACCGTGCTTGGCAATTCCGGCGGCGAGCGCTTTCGCATTCACAACCACCTGACGCTGATATTCGCGGAACTGCGGCTGGAGCGCTTCGTGAAAACAAACCGCTTTCGCTGCGATCACGTGCATAAGCGGGCCGCCCTGCACTCCGGGAAAAAGCGTTGAATCGATTTGCTTGGCGAATTTTTCCTCGCACAGAACAATGCCGCCGCGCGGTCCGCGCAAGCTCTTGTGCGTCGTGGTCGTGACAAATTGCGCATGCGGAATGGGGCTCGGATGCTGGCCTCCCGCCACCAGCCCCGCAATGTGCGCCATGTCGATGAAAAGAATCGCGCCGACTGAATCTGCGATTCGGCGCAGCCGCGGAAAATCGAGCGTGCGCGGATACGCTGACGCTCCCGCAGTGATCATGACCGGACGCACTTCCTCGGCTTGCTTTTGCAGCTCATCGTAATCGATCTGTTCGTTTTTTTCGTCCACGCCGTAATGCGTGACTTGATAAAATTTGCCGGAAAAATTTGCCGGATGTCCATGGGTGAGATGCCCGCCGTGCGCAAGATTCATCGTCAGAATTTTGTCGCCCGGTTTAATCGCGGCGAAATAAACCGCCATGTTGGCCTGCGCGCCGCTGTGCGGCTGCACGTTCACGTGTTCGGCTCCGAACAATCGCTTGGCCCGATCGATCGCGAGTTGCTCCGCAACATCGACATTCTCACAGCCGCCATACCAGCGTTTGCCCGGATAACCTTCCGCGTATTTGTTTGTCAGGACGCTGCCTTGCGCTTCCATCACCGCACGGCTCGTGAAATTTTCTGACGCAATCAGTTCGATATTTTCGCGTTGCCGCTTTTCTTCGGCGCTGATCGCATCGAAAATTTCAGGATCAACCCGGCGCAGACCACCACTCGACCCAGCCGACGATGTCGATCCACCGGGTTCGGTTTGAATCTGACGCGGTAGATCGCTCATGAGATAAGAAGAAGCCCCACCGCCGCGCGAAGTTGGCGCAAGCTCGCTTTGTTCTACGAAGGCAAGGACGCTGGGTAAAGCGTTTTTGATTGTCTGCGCACAGAGCTCGTAAACTTGGCGGCCAAGGCCGATCGGGTCCGGCACATCGCGCCACACCGTCGTGTCCGGCTCTTCAAATTCGCGGAGCAGGAAGGATCTTTCACCGCCCTGCGGGAAGAGCATGTGGATCGTTTCCAGATGCGCTCCTGTCATGGCAAAAATGTGCGTGGCACGATCGATCAGCGTGGCCGTCACCGGCTGGCTGCGAAGATGGCTGATGTCCACGCCTTCGTCTTCGCAAACTTGCACGGCATATAGACTCGGCGGTTGGCCACGGACTGCATGCACACCCGCCGAGGCGACCTCGATGTCTTTACGATTTCCGAGCAAACGGCAAAACAGCCCTTCCGCGATGGGACTGCGGCAAATGTTTCCCGTACAGACAAAAAGGACGCTTTTCACGATTCGCGCGGCGCGCGAGCGCGCGCATTTGCAACCTAGAATCGAACAGAGTCAAGTCAATCGGGGCTGGTGAAACAATGCGCACTTGCGGTCGTGTCGTTAAGTAGCGAGGCGCGCGAGACGCGTGTATAGAATCGCGATGCGCAGGCGATGGAAAAAATTTCGCTACCGACTGGAATGGGCCGGTCTTCACGCCGCGGCAAAACTGGTCCCATTGCTCTCCCGCAAAGCCTGCTTCCGCCTCGCGCATTCTCTCGGATTTATCATGTCGATCTTTGATCGACATGGCCGTAAAGTTGCGCTCAGCAATCTGGACGTTGCCTTTGGCGATGAATTGCCGATCGCGGCGCGGCGCAAAATCGTTCGCCAATCGTTTCAGCATTTCGCGCGAACGTCGCTCGATCTTTTGTGGAGCCCGCGATTGTCACGCGAAAATTTTCGCGATTACATCGAGTTCGAAAACTTGGAGGAAATCGACCGAGCGACCGGACCAGAGCGCAACTTCATCACTGCTTGTTATCACTACAGCAATTTTGAATGGTTCAGTCTCGCGAGTGGTTACTCGGGGTTGACCGGGACGATCATCACTCAGGAATTCAAAAACTCACTGCTCGATCCGATCTTCAAAAAAATCCGCGAACAATCCGGGCACGAGATGATCCCGCGCGAGCGCGGCATCATTCGCCTTTACAAAGTGCTGCGGCGAAAAGGACGCACGGCTTTGCTTGTCGATCTTACCGTGCCGCCAGATCAAGGCGCCGTGGCCATTGATTGCTTTGGGCTAAAGACCAGCGTCACTTCAGCGCATGCGTGGCTGCATAAGCAAACCGGCGTGCCGATCATCCCGGTGCATTGCGAGCCACTCGCGGGCGGTCGTTATCGAGTGGTTTTTCATCCCAAAATCGACAAGACGCAGGGCAAGACGCACCAGCAGATAGCGCAAGCGTGTTGGAATTCATTCGAGCCTTATGTGCGCAAAAATCCAGCGCCCTGGCTCTGGATGTACAAACACTGGCGCTTCCGGCCGCTCAACGCCCGCCGCAAATATCCGTTTTACGCGCACACATGGGTGCGATTCGACGCACTTCTTCAACCGGACGATGCGCCGTCGGCCGTTACATCGACAGCTGGGCCGCCAGAGGTCTGCGATGGTTGACAAAGTGCCGCCATGCTTTTCCAGTATGCAACGTATGCGAGGTGTTTCCCGACTTATCTTGCTGGCTGGTGCCGGTGCGCTCTCGCTCCTGACCGGTTGCGAAACCGCGCGGCTGGCCGGGGGCAAAGCGTATCATGTGACGGCTTATCGCCCGCACGATCCAGCGGCAGTGCGGGTGAAGGTTTCGTTGTCGAAGCAAAATATTTATGTGATGGAGGGCGATCGTTGCCTGATGGCGGTGGCGTGTTCGGTTGGTATTTCCGAAAAGCCGACGCCGAAGGGCAACTTCACGATCTATTCCAAACAGGAACGCAAACGTTCCGGGTCGTATGGATTCAGCGTGCAGGGCAATCGCGTTGTTCCCTCCACCGGTGGCGGATCGGGGCGCTACGTCGGTTATCCGATGGGTTACTGGTGTGAGTTTGCTCCGGCCTACGGATTTCATCAAGGTTACGTTCATCTGCACCCGCGGACGCACGGTTGCATCCGATTGCACGGGGAGGCTGCGCCGAAGTTTTTTGCGCTCGTCAAGATCGGCACGCCGGTGAATATCGCGATGTCGCAGCCGCAAGACGACACTCTCGGTCCTAAAGTGCAGAGGGTGGATGATTCGAAAACGCCTGATCCCGATCCGCGTTTAATGATTACGGACGCGGCATTCACCAAACCGAGCGGGCAGCTTTTGGAATAGTTTTGGAAACGCGGGCCGGCGCCTGCGATTTTTGTGAGCACGAACCTTATTTCCAGCGGCACGACGGCGCGCGAGAAAGTGAACTTGCGCACGCCGGACGTAATGGCCGCGGTCCAGGAGCAGGTCGAGTCCCATTACCGCAGCGATATTGTCGAAAAAATCCGGCGC